>ERZ780228.37-NODE-37-length-141728-cov-8.424188_pt1 | contig 141728 bp, 123 predicted proteins | sample MGYA00511015_ERZ780228 | MGnify/ENA primary metagenome ERZ780228 (study PRJEB29588, sample SAMEA2161897) | human gut metagenome | biome: human gut; feature: human-associated habitat; material: faeces | place: Denmark | collected 2008/2010 ...
CTACCGAGCGCGTAGTGGACTTTCACCACCTAGTTATCGCCCATGCTGGGCGCACCGCTAAAGAGCACGCTGAGAAATCAATCTCAGCGTGCTCTCTTTTTATGCAGATATTATTTTACATCCTCCAGATGTTCTTCCTGAAGCTCCTCGTGAATCTTTTCCGGCTCGTGCAAAAGCTGGATGCCGACACGCACGATACGCATCTTGTCAATCTCCTCTACCGTAAAAGCAGCAGCAGATGTCTGCACCTTCTGCCCCACCTTAGGCGGATAATCAAGCTGAGAATAAACCCAGCCACCGATAGTATCACAGTTTTCGGTATCTAAGGCCAGCTCAAAGGTATCGTTAACATCCTCCAACAGCATTTTGCCGTCAACGGAATAGGTTTTGCTGCCCTTTTCTTCTACCTCCGGACGTTCCTCGTCAAACTCGTCCTGAATCTCGCCTACGATTTCCTCCAGGATATCCTCAACGGTAACCATACCTGCGGTACCGCCGTACTCGTCAACGAGGATTGCCAGCTGGCTGCGATGCTTCTGCAGAATACGCAGCAGCTTGCTGATAGGCAGGGATTCCGGCACCAGCAGCACCTTACGCGCCAGACTGCGCAAATCGGGACGCTCGCCGGCATTTAAGCTGCGCAGCAAATCCTTGATATGCAAAAAGCCGATAATGTGATCCTTGTCCTCATCACAGATAGGATAACGCGTCATACGCTCTTCCAGCGCCGTCTTGATATTATCCTCCCAGGAATCCTCCAGATACAGGCAAATCATATCGGTACGCGGCACCATGATGTCGCTGGCGCGACGGTCGGAAAAGTCAAAGACATTATCCAGATAAGTAAGCTCTGTTTTATCAATATAGCCATGCTTATGGCTTTCTTCCATCAGTATGCGGATTTCATCCTCGTTGTGCGCCTCTTCCGCCTCACTCGCAGCCTCAACGCCCAGTTTGTGCAGCACCCAGTTAGCAACGTGATTGAGGAACCACACAGCAGGATACATCAACTTATCAAACAGAATCAGCGGTGTTGCCACAAACAGAACAATCTGCTCTGTCTTTTGAATAGACAATGATTTAGGCACCAGCTCGCCTAAAACAATATGCAAAGCGGTGATAACACCGAAGCCGACAACAAAGGCTATTGTATGCTCAACTTGCGGCGGCAGCTGCAGCAGATTAAATACAGGATGCATCAGCTTAGCCACGGTCGGTTCGCCAATCCAGCCTAAGCCCAGCGAAGCAATGGTTATGCCAAGCTGCGTAACCGAAAGATAGGCATCAAGATGCTCCGTTACCTGCTTAGCGCTTTCTGCCCGAGTATTGCCTTCTTTTATCAGCGCATCAAGACGCGAAGGGCGCACCTTGACAATAGAAAACTCCGAAGCAACGAAAAAGCCGTTCAGCGCCACCAAAAATAAAATCGCTATAACATTAAACAAACATATGAGATAGTCCAAAAATCTCTGTAATCCTGCAAATTGCAGAAAAACAGTTTCACCTCCGTAAAATATATAATATTAACAGTATTGTACCATACATAGACGATAAAGCAAAATAATTTTTTGTAAAATTTGTAGCAAAAAAGCCGCCGTATCAGCAAAATTTACATGATACGACGGCTTTAAGCTTTTATTTGATGTCAGCTACAGCTTTATGCAAAGCTTGTGCCTTATACTCAATCTTTAACTGCTTCAGCGCAGCGTTTGCACAGAGTCGGATGCTCAGCGTCCTGACCAACCTCGTCGCTGTAAATCCAGCAACGCTCGCACTTGTGGCCTTCAGCAGCAGCAACGGTAACCTTCAGGTCCTCGCGGCCGGTTGCTTCGGCACCTTCGGCAGCGCCTTCAACAATAACTGCCTGAGAAACGATCAGCAGAGTTGCCAGGTCTTTTTCTACGGATTTCAGGATAGCCAGAGCTTCGCCTTCAGCGTGCAGCTCAACCTTAGCGTCCAGGGAATGACCGATTTGTTTGTTACGACGAGCCAGCTCCAGCACTTTGGTGATTTCGCTGCGGATTTCAATGAAGTTATCCCATTTAGTTTCCAGCTCTTCGTTGATGTATTCTTCCTTAACCTCCGGCCAAGGCAGCATTTGTACGGATTCCGGAGCATTAGCAGGTTTCTTCATGAACTGCCATACTTCTTCCATAGTGAAGCTCAGTACCGGGGACAGCATAACGATGAGATCCATAAGGATTTCATGCATAGCGGTTTGTGCACTGCGACGCTCTTTGCTGTCAGCCTTGTAAGCATACAGGCGGTCCTTGATGATATCCAGATAGAAGCTGGACATTTCAACGGTGCAGAAGTTATGGATTGCATGGTACAGTACATGGAAATCATAGCTTTCGTAAGCAGCGGTAACTTCCTTCTTCAGCAGCTGCAGATGCATCAGAGCCCATTGGTCAAGCTCCAGCATTTCGTTGAACGGAACAGCATCGGTTTCATAGTTGAAATCGTTGGTGTTGCCCAGAATGTAACGGATGGTGTTACGGATTTTGCGGTATACCTCAGCCAGCTGCTTCAGGATTTTCGGGGAGATACGGATATCTGCCTTATAATCGGAGGAAGCAGTCCACAGGCGGATGATATCAGCACCGTATTGTTTGATTACGTCCTGCGGAACGATAACGTTACCTACGGATTTGGACATCTTGCGGCCATCGCCGTCAACTACATAACCATGAGTCAGTACGGATTCGTACGGAGCACGGCCTGCAACAGCAACGGAGGTCAGCAGAGAGGACTGGAACCAGCCACGATGCTGGTCACTGCCTTCGAGGTACATAGCAACCGGCCAGGACAGCTCCGGACGTTTTGCGGCAACAGCCATGTGAGAAGAACCGCTGTCGAACCATACGTCCATGATATCGCTTTCTTTGTGGAAGTGCTTACCGCCGCATTTCGGGCAAACAGTGCCTTCCGGCAGCAGCTCTTCTGCAGTGTGAGCCCACCATGCATCGCTGCCTTCTTTTTCGAACCAGTTAGCAACAGAGTCGATGGTAGCTTCGTTAATCAGATGCTCGCCGCAGTTATCGCAGTAGAATACCGGGATAGGAACGCCCCATACGCGCTGACGGCTGATGCACCAGTCGTGACGGTCGCATACCATGTTATGGATACGTTGTTGGCCCCAGGAAGGAATCCACTGTACATCGTCGATAGATTTCAGTGCATCATCACGGAAGCCGTCGATAGAAGCGAACCATTGAGAGGTTGCGCGGAAAATAATCGGGTTTTTGCAGCGCCAGCAGTGTGCGTATTGGTGCTTAATGTTTTCTTTGCCCAGCAGGCAGTTCAGCTCAGCCAGATATTTCAGTACCGGGATATTAGCGTCGAATACAAACATGCCCTTGAAGCGTTCGCCGGCTTCTTCGGTCAGCTTGCCTTGGGAATCAACCGGGCAGAGAATCGGCAGCTTGTATTTCAGGCCGGTTTCAAAGTCGACATCGCCATGACCGGGAGCGGTATGTACGCAACCGGTACCGGCTTCGGTAGTTACATAGTCAGCCATAACTACGAGAGAACGGCGGTTGTTGTATTCAGGGAACGGATGCACGCATTCAGCGAATTCCATATCTTTACCAAGAGTAGTGCCGAGGATATTGCTGAGGTCCTTGTGGCAGACAGCGCCAACCTGAGCCAGCAGATCTTTAGCCATAAAGAGAACTTCGCCTTCGCATTCAACCCAGGCATATTCCAGAGCAGGGTTCAGAGCAACAGCAACGTTGGCCGGCATGGTCCACGGAGTGGTGGTCCAAATTACCATGTAAGCTTTTTTGCCTTTAGCAGCTTCCGGAGTCTGGCCGTTGTCTTTTACCAGCGGCATTTTTACGAAGATAGTCGGAGTTTTTTGTTCGCCGTATTCGATTTCTGCTTCAGCCAGAGCGGTTTCGCAGTGCGGGCACCAGTAAACGGTCTTTTTGCCTTTGTAGATATAGCCTTTGTTAGCCATAGTACCGAATACACGGATCTGCTCAGCTTCAAAGCTGTGATGCAGAGTGATGTACGGGTTTTCCCAGTCGCCCAGAACGCCCAAACGTTTGAAGTCTTCGCGCTGGATATCAACCCATTGCAGAGCGAAGTCGTGGCATTTGCGGCGCAGAGTCAGCGGATCCAGCTCATTGCGGTTCAGTCCCAGCTCTTTGATAGCAGCGTGCTCAATCGGCATGCCGTGAGTATCCCAGCCGGGAACATACGGGGTATCGAAGCCGCGAGCATATTTGTATTTCATGATGATATCTTTTAAGATTTTGTTCAGAGCATGACCCATGTGGATTTTGCCGTTTGCATACGGAGGGCCGTCATGCAGAACAAATTTCTTGTGGCCTGCATGCAGAGCCTGCTTTTTGCCATAAATATCGTTTTCTTCCCAGAATTTCAGAAAATCAGGTTCGCGTTGCGGCAGACCGGCACGCATAGGGAACTCTGTTTCGGGCAGATTCAGTGTTTTACCATAGTCCATTACTAATAACCTCCAATTTTATTAAACAAAAAAATATAGCAATAATATAAAAAAGCTTCGTCCCTCAGATAAGGGACGAAGCTGTAGACTAACAACGATTAATACGCTTACGTATCATGCATCATTATCAAATGTGTACTCCGTGGTACCACCCTCATGACGACAGCCTTTGCTGCACGCCACTCGTGTGCGCAATATCGGGCGCTCCCGTATGCAGCTACTCAGGTTCGCCGCATCCGCTCCAAAGTGATTTTCACCTGCTTTACTTCGTCCGGGCTTGCACCATACCCCGGCTCGCTTATCCTGCGCCGCAAGCTACTGTCTTTTTCATCGCGTTAGCAAATATCAATAAACGCTAATATTATACATTAGCTGCAGCAAGAAGTCAATGAGTTTTTCTTGCTTCTCAAATTTACTCTTTAGTAGCCATTTTTTCTATATCCGTAAAATCAATATAGAGTTTTTTATTCTTATATCCGTAAGAAGTTGTCAAATCTACTATTTTTTTACTATAATCACCACTCACCAGCTTGCCGGAAAAAACTACAACGTCGCCACTTTTCAAAGGCATAATCTTTTTATAAAGCTCGCTGTCGGCAGGGATTAACATTTCATCTGCGGCATATCTTTTTGTTTCAACAGCATATTCCGCTTCAGGAAAATCACAGCTTAGCCTTACATAAGCAGCCATGCCTGAGTTTACCGATTCAATTCTATCAACCTTGGCACACCATTTTTTCACATAACCGTCTTTAAAAAATTCATTGAATTCCTTTTCGTATGATTTATTGAATTCCGCTTTCTCAAGCTCTGTCATGGATTTTTTCTCGTTTTGATTATAGCGGGCCTGTATTTCATTGAACTTTTTCTGGCTGGGAATACTTTCAGCAACTACACTATTTGCGATTTTTGAAAAAGAGTCACCAGATTTTCCTCTGTCTAAATTAATGTCCAAAACTGTAACAAAAACTCCCAGCACCATAAGAAGAAAAATAGAAACTATAGCTTTTGCAAATATTCCGTGATACCGCCACAGCAAATATAATCCTACCGGCCAGAAGATAAAAAGCATTAAAACAGCAAACCAGCCCTGTTCCCAAAATTTACTTTCCCGCTTTACCTCAGTTGCTTCTTCACGAACCGCTCTTCCGCAACCGGAACAATAATTGGCGTTATCCGGTATCGTTTGTCCACAGTACTTGCATTGCATAACAATCCGCTCCTCATCATCCATGTATATGTTATTACAACAACATAAAATCCCCCAACAACACGCTCTCAGTTCTTTGCCTCTAATCACCTTTATCTTAACATTCTTTAGGATAATTAGCAACAATACTTCCGCTCTCCCCCACGCCCTACTTCTACCGTACTTTACGTCTATCCTTTAGGTAGTACTCTAAAGAACAAGGTTACTACTAGCTTACGCTAGTAGCTTTTATCAACGCAGAAGAAAAAGCGAGAAAGAAAACCACCAAAAGAAAGAACGAAAAAGAAGATTCGCTCTTATACTCGGGAAAAACGAAGCAAAATTATTACACTGTCCGAGAGAAAAATAGAAAAAATTTTTTAAAATTATTTTTTCAGGTGTAATAATTTTCATCGCGAAAAGACGAGTAATATAGTGAGAACACAAAAACAACCGCTTAAGCACTTTCCCCAAGCACCCAAGCGGTCATTCACAGCCTTATTCACTTCTCGTACTTAAACTCAAACACGCCAAAGCCCTTTCCCTGCGTCAGATGACTGACGTCATTCAAGCGGAAAACAGCATGCTCATGCCATTTGTTAATCCCCAGAACAGTTACGCTGGCAGGCTGCACATCAACCGAAAAGTTAAACGCCGCCACCTGCTGCATATCCATTCCCAGCCAACGGAAAATAATATTCTGAATCGTGCCCTTATGCGCAACAATCAGCAGATTTTCCTTGTCGACATCCGCACAATGCCACAGGCCGTGTACATTACGGCGATAAAATTCATTGCGCGTTTCACCGCCGGGATAGTTGCGGTGATCCAGCTCCTGCTCGGAAGCAGGCTTGCAAAAATGCTTCTTGGCCTCTTCCTCGGTCATGCCGGCAGCAATGCCGTTATTCTTTTCTCTCAGGAATCGGCAATGCTCTATTTCGCCCTTAAAGCCAAGCTCCTCGGCAATAATCTGCGCCGATGCGGAAGCGCGCTGCAAATCACTTGCCAGAATCCGCATCTTGCAATTACGTCCGGCAAAATCCTTCGCCAGCTTTACAGCAGCAGCCTTTATCTGCGCCCTTCCCTTATCGGTCAGCTGTGAATCCGTCCAGCCGCCGGTTAATCTTTGCGTGTGATGCGTTGCTTCACCATGCCTCACTAAGATAATCATCATTCAGCCTCCGACTATTCTTCGTTATGACTGGCATAGTTTTTGAGCAGCTCAACCTGCGTTTCCAACAGATGCAGCATATTTTTTCGATGCAGCGCCGCCTTTTTCACCTGCTCGTTATAAGCCTGTTCGGCCATAGCAGCCTTGGCATCAGCCTCAAAAATAATTTTACGGCTGCGTTCCTCTGCATCTCCCACCAGTTTACGATATTTAGTATTTGCATCCAGCATCATTCTGCCGGCTTCGCTGCGAGCATCCTCCAGCAGCTTGTTAGCCTCACTGGCAGCGCTGTTGGCGCGTTTTTTGCAGACATCCTCGGTAGTAATGCGCAGTTTATCGGCATCTACCTCGGCACTGCTGCGCAGCTTTTCGGCATAGGACTTGGCTTCCTCGCGCAGCTTATTGCATTCAGCCATCGCTGCCTGCAGCATGTTGTCGGTTTTGTTCTTTGTCTGATTATACAAATCCTCGGCATGCGCCATGGTATCATCGTGCAGCTTCTGCGCCTCAGCCTTCGCTTCGCTCAGCTGCTGCTCGCATTTCACTGCCGTTTCCTTCTCCAGCAGCGCCGCCTTCTTTTCACTGGCGTTCTTCACCTCGTCAGCAGTTTCCTGCGCCACAGCCAAAGTGCTCTGCATGGTAGCCTCCATCTGCTGATAATATTCCAGCTTGGAGCTGACGCGCTCGATAGTTTCCTTCTGCTCCAGGTTATCCAGATAAAGGTATTCGTATTCCTTAATCAGCTTGGCAAGAAACTTGTCTACCTCTTCTACCTCATAGCCACGAAAACCCTTGGTAAAAGTTTTTTTCTTTAAATCCTCCGGATTAAGCATGGTTTATCCTCCTAGATATAACGCTTCAGCGTTACGCTGATGCGTCCTTTTTTAGTAGTGCCGCGGATTTCCTCAATCTCTACTCGTCCACGGCCACGGAAGGAAATTACATCGCCCTCGTTCACCGGCTGTGCCGCCTTCTTGGCTTCTTTCCAGTTAACCTTGACATTCAGGCTTTTGATTTCATCCGCCATACGGCTGCGGCTTACGCCATAGCCTGCCGCTGCCACGGCATCCAGACGCAAATCAGCGACTGTAGCGTTAATCAGCTTAACCTTTTCTTCCTTCTGCAGCAATTCCTCGCGGGGAATTTCCGTAAGCGTTACCGGCGCAGCACCGATCTGCGTCAGATTACCGGTAAGATAATTTACCAGTGATTTTTCTACCACGAACTGCGCTCCCTCGGGCACAAAAACGATATCGCCCAAGGCCTCGCGCTTGCAGCCCGTGCCCATAAACGCACCAAGAATATCGCGATGCGACAAATCATAATAGCGCTTATCCCAGGCCGCCAGAAAATAGGCCATGCCGAAATCCGGCTGACCGTAGAAATCATCGGCAACAAAGGCAGCCTTCACCCTTTCGGCATTACTGAAGCCGCCGTCGCTTTCCAGACGCACATTTTCGTAGTTCGCCGCAATAATTTCCGCAACGTTATAGGCATGAGGATCAAGAAACTCGCTCACACGGAACTTGCGTGATTTATTGGCGCCCTCGGCCAAGTCCAGCAGCTTGGCCGCCAGCTGTTCGTCACCGCCGGCTTTAAAGTAACGCAGAATTTTTTCTCTGTCTGCCATAAATTATTTCCCCTGTAATTCCTTATCTCTTTGCAGCACTGCCTGCACCGCATCATAAAAAGCACCGCGCACACCATGGTTTTCCAAAGCATGGATACCGGCAATAGTCGTGCCGCCGGGGCTTGTTACCTGGTCGCGCAGCTGTGCCGGATGCAGGCCGCTTTCTACGCACAGCTTGCCGCTGCCTGCCATTGTCTGCGCTGCCAGCTTAATAGCCAGTGCCCGCGGCAGACCGGCACGCACGCCTGCGTCAGCCAGTGCATCAATAATCACAAAGCAATAGCCCGGTCCACAGCCGGAAATTGCCGTAATCGCCTGCAATGCTTTTTCATCTACAAATTCTATTTCGCCGCAGCTGCTGAAAATTGCTGCCGCAGTCTGCTTCATCGGCTCGGTTACCGCCTCATCGCAGCAGATGGCAGTCATGCCGGCGCCTGCTGCCAACGGAGTGTTCGGCATCGTGCGGACTACCGGGAACCCCGGAGCATAGGCATGCAGCTGCGCAAGCGTAACACTGCCCATGATAGAAAGTACCCAGGCATCCTTTTTCATCGCAGTCATCAGCTCAGGCACCAGTGCCACCGGTGCAACCTGAGGCTTAACGGCAAAAATTACCAGATCAGCATCCTTTACCGCCTCTTTATTATCCGTAGTAACATTTACGCCAAAGGCTTCATGCAGACTGCGCGCATGTGCCTCAGTCGGCTCGCCTACGGTAATCATTTCCGGCGCAATCAGACCGCCGCCGATAATTCCCTTGATAATAGCTTTGGCCATAGCGCCGCCGCCGATAAATGCAATCTTCTTTACTGCTATTTGTCCCATGGATTATTTCCCCTCTCGTCAAGCTCGTGCTCTTCGCCCGCATCTATATCTACGTTTTTCGGGGCGCAGATAACAATATTGCGGCCCAGCTTTTTCATGCTGCCGCCGATAGCATAAACAGTACCGCTGATAAAGTCAGTCATACGCTTGGCAACAACATTATCTGTCTTATCGTAATTAACAACTACAGCCTGATTATCACGCAGATAATCGGCAATCTTAGGAGAATCATTGAAATCTACAGGCTCCAGCAGTACAACTGTCATAAGCTTGTCGGCAATAGGCAGGTTAATGGTTTTGCTGCCCATTTTTTCATTTTTAACCGGCTCCGGCTTTGCTGCCGAACCCTTAAAGTTCAAAATGGATTTGCGTTCACGCTTAGGCTCCTCTGCCGGTGCTGCTGCAGCAGGCTCCTTGCTGCCGAAGAAACGTTTCTTGGGTTTAGCGGGCTCCTGCTCGGTCTTGGCAGGCTTTTGCTCCACTTCTTCCTCGATGATTTCTTCCTCGTCATAAAGACTTAATGCATTCATGATTTTATCAATAATATTCATTACGTCACCAACCTTATCTATGTCTTAAAATTTCAGACTATAATCACGCTGTCCGAACAGAGCTGTGCCTACACGCACAATATTAGCGCCCTCTTCAATCGCAACTGTGTAATCGTTGCTCATACCCATAGACAGAATATCTGCCTGCGGATACTGCTGCTTTAAGCGGGCGAACGCACGGTAGCCTGCCGCAAATACAGGTCTTGTCTGCTCAATATCCTCGCATTTCTGGGCAATAACCATCAGCCCGCGCAGACGCACATGCTTGTATTCGGGCAGCTTAGGCACCAGCGCCAGATAGTCTTCCTTGTCTAAGCCGGACTTTTGCTCCTCATGGGCAATATTCAGCTGCAAAAGGATATCCTGCACCTTACCGATGCGTTCTGCCTCCTTATCAACCGCAGCCAGCAAATGCTCACTGTCAACCGATTCGATAAGATCAAACAAGGCAACAGCCTGGCGCGCCTTATTCGTCTGCAAATGACCGATAAGATGCCAGTAGCCGTGTTTGCCCAAGGCCTCCTGCTTATGCTTAGCCTCCTGCACGCGGTTTTCGCCTACGTTGGCAATGCCCAAGGCTTCGATATCTGTAATAATTTCGGGTGGATGATTTTTCGTCACCGCCACCAGCGTTACCTTATCTCCTGTGAGCAGGTCTTTATTTTTACGCTTGTCCAAAGCAGACGCTATCTGCTCCTGAACCTGCTTTAAATTATCAGCTAACAATGTATTTGCCCCCCAATTCTCAGCAAAATGATTTGTGGCAAAGATTCTGCTTTTTATTATGCTTTAAAAGCTCTTTATCCTTATATTTTAGCATACGTGTAAACCATTGTCACGAATAAAAACAACAAAGAGCTGCCGCACAAAAGTGCAGCAGCTCTCAATAAATTTATCTTCGTTATGATAGCTATTAGTATAACAGCTTGTTAGCAATAACCAGACGTTGGATTTGGTTGGTGCCTTCGTAGATTTGCATGATTTTAGCGTCACGCATCATCTTCTCTACAGGATACTCTTTAGTGTAGCCGTAGCCGCCCATTACCTGAACAGCGTCGGTAGTTACCTGCATAGCGGTATCAGCAGCATAGCATTTAGCCATAGCAGCTTCTTTGGAGAATTCCATGCCCTGGTCACGCATCCAGCAAGCCTTTTGAACCATGAGGCGAGCGGTTTCAACCTTCATAGCCATGTCAGCCAGCATGCCTTGAACCATTTGGAAGGAAGCAATCGGTTGGCCGAACTGACGGCGCTCTTTAGCATATTTAACAGCGCAATCCAGAGCAGCCTGAGCGATACCTACGGAAACAGCGCCAACGAACGGACGAGCACTGTCTAAGGTGTTCATAGCAATACGGAAGCCTTCGCCTTCGCGGCCTACGCGATAGGACTCAGGAATAACAACGTCTTGCAGAACCAGCTCGGTAGTATTGGAAGGACGGATGCCCATTTTGTTTTCTTTCTTGCCAACGGAGAAGCCCGGGGTGTCTTTCGGAACGATGAAAGCAGTCAAACCACGGATACCGCCGGTTTTACGGGTGTTAGCGAATACCAGGAAAATTTCTGCCAGGCCACCATTGGTGATGAACATTTTGGTACCGTTCAGAGTGTAGGTACCCTCTTCCTTGTTGTGTACAGCACGGGTAGAAACACCGCCTGCATCACTGCCTGCACCGGGCTCGGTCAGTGCGAAAGCAGCCAGACCGCCGTTGTTAAGGATATCGCAATACATTTTCTTTTGTTCGTCGGTGCCTGCCAGCAGAACAGGTACAGTTGCCAGGCTGTTAGCAGCCAAAGAGGTTGCAACACCTGCGCAGCCTTTGCCCAGCTCTTCATAAATAGTAGCAACAGAAATGCTGTCCAGGCCGGGGCCATCTAATTCTTCCGGAACAATAACGTTCAGCAAGCCCATTTCGTTAGCCTTGTCAATCAGGCCGTCACGCATATGGTTTTCTGCATCCATTTCAGCAGCATAAGGAGTAATTTCTTTTTCAACAAACTCCCTTACCATTTCCTGTAATTCTAATTGTTCCTCGTTTAATGCAAAATCCATCATATCCTCCTTGATATCAAGCGGTCTTCCGCGTCATTTCCCTTCCAAATCAACTCAGGCAAGCTCACCATTTGGCGGGTATTTCTTTAAATCTGTCGACGACAAACATTGTTGTTAAAATCGTCCCAATTAAATTCTTTTTGCTGTCAGTCATTTCAGCCTCGATAACCATCGTAGAATGTCCGGAATGCTTGATATGGCTTCGTACCGTTAAGGTAGTCGGCTCATGGACACCTTTGATAAAATTCATGCTGAAATTAAGAGTTGCCACTACAGCGCCCACGCTTGCACCGGTAACACCCAGAACGGAGTCTGCCAAGGCCAACATCACTCCGCCGTGACAAATGTCACGATGATTAAAATGCTTCGCCGGATCAACGTCAATGCTGACTTCAGCACTGCCACACTTTATCTCACCAATATGCACACCGAATTTAGTCATAAAATTATTATCCGTGTACATCTGGCGAATATAGGCAGGAACATCCTTGACCTGCTCCACAGCTATCATCGCCTTTCTTCAGACAGCAGAAAATATTACTGTCAATATATCTTTGATATTTTACCACAAAACAGCGCTTAACTCAACAGTTTCATGCAAAAAAATAAGCTGAAAGGAAAGTTTTAGGGATAATTTTTTCAATAATCGCACTTTGGTATAAGCGCGAAACAAAATGGCTGCCGCACTTTGAGTACAGCAGCCATGCAAGAAGCATATAAATTAATCGATAATATTTTGCTTGTAATCGTGATACAGAGTCTTGAGCTCTTCCATAGTTGCTCCCATCTCAACTTTAAGCTTGGAAACAGTATCGTAGTCGCCTTCGGCAACAGCTCTGCGGATAGCGGTGAAGATGCTCTTCTCTTCGAAGGAATCCTTAGCCAGTTTAGCACGCAGGTTCTGGATTTTACGCCACATTGCCAGGTCGCAGTCGGTGCAGGTTTCCTGGTTGTGCAAGCGCTTCATATCGATAACAGCCTGATAGTTTTCCGGAATCAGACGAGTCAAAAGCTCGGTTTTCCAGCGAATCAGCGCACCCTGCATGAAGGAGTCGATATATTCCTTCTTCAGGATATTGCCTTGAGTGAGCACTGCAACTTTTTCCGGATATTTTTCGAAAGCGCAGAGATTTTCCCAAACGGTAGCAGGCGGTTCACCGAACAGCTTGCTGCGTTCTTCCGCAGTGAAATCTTCAAACACGTCTTCCTCAGTGCGGTATTGACGGTCGGTATCCAGATAGAAGCCCTCTTCGCCGGCCTTCTTGGAAATTTCTTTTTCCAAAGCCTTCAGGTCCTTGCCGGATTCTACGCAAGCCTTGATACCGTCGAGGCAGGACAGGTAGAAGGCTGCAATGGCGATGTAGGTATTGGTGTACGGGTTAGGAGAACGCATTTCGATACGGGTAGCCTTATCGTTGTCCAGATCGCGGATCAGGCCTGCAAGAATGGTTCTGTTACGGGACGGGTTATCCGGGCTCAGTCCAAGGCTGGTAACGATGCAGACAGGAGCCTCGAAGCCGGGTTTCAGACGGTTCAGAGAGTCAATGGTGCAGGAGATAAACGGATTGGTTACCTCGTAGTTTTTCAAAAGGCCCATGAGAGCGCCGTAACCGATAGCGGAAAGGAAGTCCTTGTGCATATCCTTCGGCGAGAACAGGTTGACAATCTTGCCGTTTTTCATTTTTGCGGCAATGCCTACATGTGTATGCTCACCGCTGCCTGCAACACCGGGAATCGGTTTAGCCTGGAAGGAAACCTCCAAGCCGTTCATGCGGAAAACTTCTTTAACGATGATACGTGCCAAAAGCTCGTTATCCGCAGTCTGTACGCCGCTGCTGAACTTCCAGTCAACCTCCAGCTGCTCCATAACGTGAGTCATATGGCCTGCGGCATCAATCTGACCTTTAACGCCGCCACATTCCTTATGGCCCATTTCAGGCTCCAGGCCGTACAGCTCCAAAGTCTGAATAGTCTGCTCCAATGCAGTACGCACGTTGCCGCGGGTACGCTGCCAGTATTGCTCCTGCATTACCTGAGAAGAGCTCAGAGCCTCCAGCGGTGCGTCCTCACGCGGAGTTTTTACCCAAAATTCCAGCTCGGTAGCACTGGTGAAGAGCAACTTTTCAATCTCAGCAGGATTTACATGCTCCAAACCGGCAATTACCGGATGCTTAGCAAACAAATCCATGATTTCTTTTTCTACATAAGCCAGAGTATCATTCAAAATAGAACGGGAATCAACATGATTGCCGTTGTGAATCAGATAGCAGGGAATGCGCAGAGTACCGATCATGCGACCGCTTTCTGCGTCAAAATGCTCATAGTTATAATCAACAAACCAGTTAACGGTTTTATCAACCTTCATATCAACGCGGGCATCGTTCAGAGTAGCGATACCGGTCAGTACAACGGAGGAGCCGTCAGTCTGTGCTGCGCTGCCTGCCAAAAAGCCATCGATATCCTCGAGGAAAATCTTCATCGGGATTTTTTCGTCGGTATCATTACCGGCAAAATCCACACCCATCAGAGATACAAACTGAATCTCCGGATGCAGAGTCAGAAGCTCACGCAGAGTGCTTTCGTTTTGTTCTTCGGGTTTAATTACATACAGTAAATCTTTGTTGTTCATGATCAGTGCAGCCATAAGGCTGCCTCCTTTCTCAATACTCCCTAATTATCATGCTGCAGAAAAATGCTCCCTACATATTTTCTGCAAGATAAACGAAAAAGGACCTTTTTAAGCATGGACACACTACTTCCTTACTCAAAAAAGTCCTCGTTGACTGTCTTACTATTATAGCAGATATTAAGTGCTTTTGTCCAGCTTTAAATTCTGATAATGAGCTGTCAGGCAAGCAGGCGGACAAGAATTTCCTCCAGCTTTTCATAGCCACGTCCGCCCTGACGCAGTTTGATATTCATATCAGATAGTCCCAGCAAAGCTTCCGTCAGACGCTTTTCATCAAAGCGCCTGCTGTCGCGCTCCAAAAATCTGTAGGCGTATGGGCTGCGCATCCCCAGCTCATCCATAATGCCCTTCTGGTCGTAGCCTCTGCGCTTCAGCTCCAGATAACGCAGCACCTGACGCAATTTAAAAGCTACGGTTGCACTGAGCGGCAGGATATAGGTTCCGTGCTTGCGTTCGCTCGCCAACAGCTCCAGACACTGCTTCAGCTTGCCTGCCATAATATAATTGGTCAGTGCAAAAGATGAAGCGTTTGGCAACAGTGCAAAAACATTCAGCACATCCTCTTCCGTCCATTCTCTGCGCCCTGCGGCATAAATCGCCAGCTTGCCGATTTCCTGCTGCAGCAAATCCAAGGGAATTTCTTCCTTCACGGGCTCAATATATTCGCTGATGGCGGCCAGCGCATCTCTGGTAAAATGTGCGCCGTATGCTGCTGCCTGCGCATACAGCCAGTCATCAAGATCTCTTTCCTTAATGCGCTCGCACGGACAAATCAGCGCACTTGCTTTAAGCTGCTTATACAGCTTGGTCCGCTTATCCATTTTCTTACTGCTGATTACAAGCAGGCAATAATCCGGTACGTCGCTGACAATCGCCGCCAGCTGCTCCATTTTCTTGGAATCGGTATCATCCTGCGCATCAGCGGCGCTGTTTGCTTTGGCAGGCTTTGCTGCCCACAGCTTTTCGTCCTTTAAGAAAATCAGCGATTTGCCGCAGAAGAAGGGATAGCTGTTGACGGCCGCCTGCAGCCCGGATAAATTGGTGTCCTTGTCAAAGACCGTTATTTCGCGGTCAGCCTCCGGCGTATCGCCAAAAACATATTCCGGCAGCGCGGCAATAATGCTGTTGCGGTAGTAATCCTCCTCGCCGCACAAAAGCAGTACCTGCGCCTGCGGCAGCGGCTTATGCTGTTGTAATAGTGAAATCAGGTTTTCCGGTTTAATATCCATCTGTATTCCCTCTTATTATTTTTCTAACGGTACAACGGCTAAGGTCTTACCTAAAGGTGCAAGTATTTTTAAGATTGTACTTATTTTAGGAATAGAGGTACCGTTTTCCATTCTGGCAATTACCGGCTGCTTTACTCCACTCAAAAGCTCCAATTGCTTTTGGGTTATTCCCTTATCCTGACGTGCTTTAATCAGTTCACCTATTAAGGCAACGCGCAAATCACTTGCAGAAATTTCTTCCGGTGTAAAAATATTCTTTCTAACATCCTGCCATTCATAACCTACTGCACTATTCTTCACTTTCCTCACTCCTTAATTTGAAATCTTCCCATTCACGCAAAGCCTGAGCAATTTCGGTTTTAGGCGTTTTCTGCGTTTTTTTCATAAAGCAATGCAACATTACAAAACTATTATTTTCCCATACCGCAAATAAACTTCTATCACGCAAAGGCCGCAACTCCCAAATGTTATCCTGTATATGCTTAATATAAGGCTCACCTAATTGCAGACCAAATCTAGCTAATGCCTGCATATAGTCATTATGCTTATTTAATTTGATTCTGCTGTTCTTATCTTTTCGCGAAGCAAGCCCCATTAAATAATCATATACAGGCTGTCTGCCACGCTTATCACGATAGAAATATATTTTGTACATAATTTCTCTCCTTTAATTATAACTTATGAGTTATATTTTGACAACAGCTTCACTGTAAATCAGCATAGCCATAGCATTTTATTCCCTCTGCGACAAAAACAACTTTAATGCACCCCAGCTCATCCGTTCTGACAACATTGCTGCCTATGGCCTGCAAACGCTCCAGCGTTTCCTGATGCGGATGGCCGTAGCGGTTGCCGCGCCCGCAGGAAATAACCGTCAGCCTCGGGCGCACCTGCTCCAGAAATTCCATACTGCTGCTGTAATGCGAACCGTGATGTCCTGCCTTCAGCACAGTGTATTGCTGCAGCTGCAGCCCTCGTTCGCGTTCTTCCCCCATGTCGCCTGTAAACAGCACGCTGCCTTGCGCGCTGTGCAGCGCTGCCAACGTGCTGGCTTCGTTTCCCGGCACAGCCTGCTGCGGCACGTCAACCAAAACAAGCTCTGCAGCAGCGTCCAACGCATAGCGTTCACCGCTCTGCACAACATGCGCCTGCGTCCTGCCGGCCTGCGCCAAAATTTTCTGCCGTACCCCTTTGCTTTCCTCCGTCAGTGCTTCGTTAGGCAAGAGCAGCTTTTTTACCCGCAGCTGTCGCAATAAATCCGCCGCAGCACCGACATGGTCAAAATCATAATGGCTTAAAAGCAGAATATCCGCCTCACGCTTGCCAAGATAGCGCAGAAATGGTGTTATCACGCGCGTTGCTGTCGAAAGATTTTTTAAGCCGCCGGTATCAATAATTGCCACCCGCTGCGACGGCGTGACGATAACAGCACAGTCACCCTGTCCAACGTCCAGAAAATAGCAGGCTAACGGCAGCGTGCAATACTGCTGATAAGCAAGCGTCCCGGCAAGCAGCAAGGCATGCAAAAGCAGGATACAGCGACGCTCCCTGTTACTCCAAAATTGCAGCCAGGGGAAATCTGCCCACACAAAGAGCGCTGCATAATAGATTACAAAGCAATAAGCAGGCAGCTTGCCGATAACTAAAGTGCTGTACGGCAATTCAGCAAAAAAACGCGCCTGCGTCAGCACCTGCGCCGCAAGCCAGGCAGCAAGCTGCAACAGATAATCACCGCAGACAGGCAGCAGTGCGCCCACGAGTGCCATCTGCGCGGCCATTTCCAACACCGGCACCAGCACGATATTGCTTACCAGGGCAATCAGCGAAATTTGGTGAAAATAATAAACCTCCAACGGCAGTACAGCCAGCTGTGCTGCCAGCGAAACTGCTGCCGCCTCGCCTATCGGCGCAGGCAAGGCCTGCGGCAGCAGCCTCTGGCATGCAGGCAACAGCCACAAAAGTCCGGCCGCCGCCCCGAACGATAACTGAAAACCGATATCGGCCAGCCATAACGGCTGCATACACAACAGCAGTGATGCCACCAGGCACAGCAAGCGCCCGCGCTCCGCACCGCTGCCGCCAAGCAGCAGAACGCTGCTCATAGCCAGTGCTCGCAGCACCGGAGGACGCAAGCCGCAAAGCAGCGCATAGGCAATCAGCAAAATGATAACAATAACCTTACGCCATGGCAGCGGCACACACTGCAGCAAAGCAAGCAGCAGGCCTGTCAGCAGCACAATATGCGTACCTGAAACCGAAAGCAGATGTGCCAGCCCGTTATCCGTAAACAGCTCGCGTGTTTCTTCATCCAGCCTGCCGCTGCCGCCAAGCACCATACCGCTCAGCAGCGCCCCATATTCAGCGCCGGCTGCTGCCTCTATGCGCTCGCTCAGCTTATTGTTCCACAAAGCAAAGCGCTGCCACCACAAAACCTGCGGCTCTGTCTTTAGCAGCTGCGCCTTGCTCAAACGTCCGCCCAGCTCCTGCACTCTGTTGTAGCTTACAGCATCAAAGCCTCCGGGGTTACGCAGGCTGTCCAAGCGCTCCAGCGTCCCCTTAAGCACTACGCAGCCTGCCTGCGGCAGCTCGCCCTTCACGCTCACACGCAAACGTCCGCTGTAAGCAAGCTCCGTATCGCTATAAACCTTTTGACAACGTAGAATCGCACTGCTAAAGCCATCCTGCCGGTGCACGCTCAAAGGTTCCACCGCACCCTGCACAACCAGCTGCCGCCCGAAGCAGGCAGCAAGCTGCTGCTCGGCGGACGGTAGCACGGTTAGCAGGCGAAAAGATAATATACAAAGCAGCATGACCGGTAAAAATAAGCGTAGATAACGTATTTTTTGCTGCACTAGTCCACCTCCACATAATCACGCAGCTTTGCCAGCTTGGCTTTGCCTATTCCCGGCACACGCAGTAAATCCTCCACGCTGGTAAAACGCCCACTGTTTCTTGTTTCCACAATGCGCTGCGCCAACGCCGGACCTATACCGGGCAGCTGCTGCAGCTCGCTTACGCTCGCGCTGTTGATGCGCACGCTCTGCATCATGCTGCTGTTTCTGCCTGAGCCTGCTTTAGCACTGCCGTACTTTTTAGACGCACTTTCACCTAAACCGTACTTTGCCTGAGCGCTTTCCCTCTGCGTTCTGCTTGTCCTTGCAGCCTTCTGCACCGGTACTCGTATCTGCATGCCATCGCGCACCTTACGCACCAGATTAACGCGTTCACTGTCGGCATTTTCCGTCAGGCCGCCGGCAACAGCAATGGCCTCTTCCACTCTGCAGCTGGCAGGCACATCGTAAATTCCCGGCTCCAGCACGGCGCCACTCACCTGCACGCGTACTGTTTTTGCCTGCACAGCTTTAGATGTAACAGCACCTTGCGCAGACTGCGGCAGGCTACTGACGGGCAGTGTTTTTGCTTTGTCGTTGGTGCTTATAAGGCTGGTGATGATGCAGCCTGCGAGGAGAACGGCGATGAAGATCAGTTTTTTAGATTTTGCTTGCATGGGGATACCTCCTTAGGGTGTTGGGGAAAATATTTTAGAACAAAAATAGAGCCTATCTTAAAGAGCCTCTCATATGACGTGCATCGGCAGACCGAGCCTCTCCTAGGGGAGAGGTGCCGAGCTTGTCGAGGCGGAGAGGGGTTTTTCTGTGCAACTGTTTTCTGAACTCTATCCCCTCTCAGTCACCCTTGCGGGTGACAGCTCCCCCCTAGGGGAGCCTCCTTTAAATTAATCGCTGAATAAACATCACAAAAAAACAAAAAGAGTCCCCAAGAATAACAATTACGTTATTCTCAGAGACTCTGAAAATGTAAGCGTTATTTAGTACTACTAAATAATGTCATTGCTGACATGCACTGCTTATTTTTTTGTCCGCGCTACAGTCTGCGGGAACTGCCTGCTGCAGGACAGCTGTAACTGCGGTGGTCGCAGTTAGTTATTAGTGGTTAGTGGCCAGTAATACTAAAGCTCGCGACAGATTTTATTTTGCTACTATTTCTCCCCTCTTCTTGCTCGCTATTCGCTCGCAACGGGGATTCGTTCCACCATCTCGATTTCTAACTTCGCTTGCGCTCGTTACAAATCGGGTGTCACTTCGCTACGATGTTTACCAGACGTCCGGGTACGCAGATAACCTTGCGTACGGTTGCATCGCCGATGTGAGCCTGAACGTTAGTGTCAGCCATAGCAATCTTCTCCAGCTCTTCCTTGGTAACTTCAGCCGGAACAGTCAGACGACCGCGAACCTTGCCGTTAACCTGCAGAACGATTTCTACATTGTCAACCTTCAGGGCTTCTTCATCGCACTCAGGCCAGCTTTGTTCATGTACGCTGCTGTTGGCATCAATAGCACCGCGCCACAGCTCTTCGGTGATATGCGGAACAAACGGGCTCATCATCTTGATGAGGTCGGAAATTGCTTCGTAAATCAGACCTGCATTCGGCTCTTTGGCAGCTTCTTTATAAGCATAGAGAGCGTTAACCAGTTCCATCATAGTGGAAATAGCAGTATTGAAGTTGAAGCGGGTTTCGATATCGTTGGTAACCTTCTTAATGCTGCTATGCAGTACACGGCGCAGGTCCTTATCTGCTTCGCTCAGGTTGCTGTGATCGTATTCGGTAACCTTTTGTGCCAGAACAGCTTCAAATGCTTGTACGATACGCCAGATACGGTTCAGGAAGCGGAAGGAGCCTTCAACGCCCTGGTCGCTCCACTCCAGCTCTCTTTCAGGCGGAGCAGCGAAGAGGATGAACAGACGCGCAGTATCTGCACCATATTTGGAAAGGATTTCTTCCGGAGAAACAACGTTGCCCAGAGATTTACTCATCTTAGCACCGTCTTTGATTACCATGCCCTGAGTCAGCAGGTTGCTGAACGGTTCATCATAATCAACCAGGCCTGCGTCACGCAGAACCTTTACAAAGAAGCGGGAATACAGCAGATGCAGAATAGCATGCTCAATACCGCCGATATATTGGTCTACAGGACCCCAATAGTTATTGAGCTCCTTGTCAAACGGCATCTTGTCGTTGTGTGCGTCGGTATAACGCAGATAGTACCAGGAGGAGCACAGGAAGGTGTCCATGGTATCGGTTTCACGGGTTGCGTCAGCACCGCATTTCGGGCATTTGCAGTGAACGAATTCTTCGGAGGTTGCCAGCGGAGATTTAGCACCGGCAGTAAAGCTTACGTCCTCAGGCAGGCGAACCGGCAGCTGGTCTTCCGGAACCAGAACCTCGCCGCAGTGCGGGCAGTAAATGATAGGAATCGGAGCGCCCCAATAACGCTGACGGCTGATCAGCCAATCGCGCAGACGATAGTTTACACGGCGTTTACCGAAGCCTTCAGCTTCGGCCTTATCCATGATAGCGCTCATAGCCTTGTGCATTTCCATGCCTGTGAATTCGCCGGAGTTAACCAGCATGCCTTCTTTTTCTTCGTAAGCGCAGGTCATTTCTTCCAGCTTCAGCTCTTTGCCAACCGGGCAGATGGTAACGATTTTTTCAATGCCGTATTTGTCGGCAAACATCCAGTCACGCTGGTCACCGGTAGGAACGCCCATTACAGCGCCGGTACCGTAATCATACAGTACATAGTTGGTTACCCAGATTTCTACCTTGCGGCCGGTGAACGGGTTAATGCAGTATACGCCGGTGAATACGCCCTCTTTTTCGGATTCGCTGGAGGTACGTTCAATTTCGGACTGATTACGAACACGCTCGCAGAAAGCATTGATTTCGTCAGCCTTCGGATTGTTTTCGCAAATCTTTTTAATCAGCGGATGCTCGGCAGCCAAAGCCATGAAGGTTACGCCGTAAGCAGTATCCGGACGGGTGGTGTAAACAGCAACAGTATCGTTAAGTGCCGGGATTTCAAAGGAGAATTCCAAGCCTTCGCTGCGGCCGATCCAGTTGTGCTGCATGGTTTTTACGCGCTCGGGCCAGCCCGGCAGCAGGTCAAGATCCTTCAGCAGCTCATCAGCATAATCGGTGATTTTGAAGAACCATTGGCTCAGATCCTTTTTAACAACCTCATGATCGCAGCGCCAGCATTTGCCGTCGATAACCTGCTCGTTAGCCAATACGGTGTTACAGGTGTCGCACCAGTTTACGGCAGATTCCTTTTTAACTGCCAGACCGCGTTTGTAGAACAGCTCAAAGAACCATTGAGTCCATTTGTAATAATCTTCCTTGCAGGTGGTAACCTCACGGTCCCAATCGTAAGACAGACCGAGAGCCTTCAGTTGGCGAGTCATGTTAGCGATGTTTTCCAGAGTCCATTTTTTAGGCGGAATGTTGTGTTTGATAGCAGCGTTTTCAGCAGGCATACCAAAGGAGTCCCAGCCCATCGGATGCAGAACGTTGAAGCCCTTCATGGTGCGGAAACGTGCGATTACGTCGCCGATGGAATAGTTACGAACATGGCCCATGTGCAGGTTGCCGGACGGATAGGGGAACATTTCCAGAACGTAGGATTTAGGCTTATCCTTATCCATCTCTACTTTAAAGGTTTTGTTTTCTTCCCAGTATTTTTGCCATTTAGCTTCAATATCATGGGGAGCATACTTTTCTTGAATCATTTCATTACCTCCCAGGTATTATTGTTGGTCGAAAATAAAAAATCCCCGACCTTAAAGAAGGTCAGGGACGAAAAATTCGCGGTACCACCCTGATTGCGGCTACACCCGCCACTCAATTAGCCTTAACGCAGCATCACGTCCGCACATTTCCTTGCGGCTTCTTCACGGTGAGTTCATCTGCCCTAGCTGCCGGCTCGCATCAACCGCCGACTTTCTGAAAGATACTGCAGATTACTGCTCCGCTTCACAGAATTTGAATAAAAATATCTTGTATATTATATAACGCCAACCAGGAAAAGTCAAACTCCCGTGTCAGCGTTTATTTTTTCTTTTTCTTCGGCACCAGCTTCTGTCCCAGCTGTCCTTTGACAATAATCAGCTGGTCACGCAGCTCGGCTGCCGCCTCGAAATCCAGCGCCTTCGCCGCCTCCTGCATCCGTCTTTCCAGCTCGCGGGCCAGCGTGTTCAGCTCCTTAGTTGATTTCTGCTTCAGCTTCTTGCTGCTGCCATAGGCTTCTGCTTCTTCCGTATCCGCAACCTTCGTCAGTTTAATCAGCTGGCGCTGCTCCTTATAAATCGTTTTCGGCGTAATGTGGTGCTCCTCGTTGTACGCCTGCTGCTTTTCACGACGGCGATTGGTTTCATCTATCGCACGCTGCATGCTGTCGGTAATGCGGTCGGCATACATAATAACGCGACCATGCGCATTACGCGCAGCACGTCCGATAGTCTGAATCATCGCCGTATCACTGCGCAAAAAGCCTTCCTTGTCCGCATCCAGAATTGCAATCAGCGACACCTCCGGCAAATCAAGGCCTTCACGTAGCAGGTTGATGCCTACCAGTACATCAAACTTACCGGCACGCAGGCTGTCGATGATCTCCGCTCTTTCAATCGTGGCGATTTCCGAATGCAGATAGCGCACACGTACACCTGCCTGCTTCAGATATTCCGTCAGGTCCTCCGCCATGCGCTTCGTCAGCGTAGTCACCAGCACACGCTCGCCTGCAGCGGCAACCTTGTTGATTTCGCCCAGTAAATCATCTATCTGTCCCTTAATCGGGCGGATTTCAATCTGCGGGTCCAGCAGTCCGGTCGGACGAATAATCTGCTCGACAACATTGTCTGCCTGCTCCAGCTCATACTTCGCCGGCGTAGCAGAAACATAAATCGCCTGCTTGATCTGCGCCTGAAATTCGTCAAAGGTCAGCGGTCTGTTATCATAGGCCGAAGGCAGACGGAAGCCATGTTCCACCAGCATCTCCTTACGCGAGCGGTCACCGGCATACATAGCGCGAATCTGCGGCAGCGTTACGTGCGACTCATCCACCACCAGCAGAAAATCCTTAGGGAAATAATTTACCAGCGTAAACGGCGGTTCACCGGCCTTGCGTCCCGCAAGATGGCGCGAATAGTTTTCGATGCCGGAGCAGTAGCCCATCTCCTGCATCATCTCTAAGTCATAATTAGTGCGCTGCTCCAGACGCTGTGCCTCCAGCAGCCTGCCATGCTTATTCAGCTCATCAAGACGCTCGTCCAGCTCCTCGCGAATATCATTCATAGCACGTTCAAGGTTTTCGCGGCTCGTTACATAGTGGCTCGCCGGGAAAATCGCCACATGGTTGCGCTGCGCCAGAATCTCGCCTGTCAGCACATCAAATTCCACAATGCGGTCAACCTCGTCATCGAACATTTCAATGCGCACAGCCTTTTCACCGTAGGCTGCGGGAATAACCTCAATCACATCACCACGCACACGGAAGGTACCACGCTTGAAATCAATATCATTACGATTGTATTGAATCTCCACCAGCTTATGCAAAATCTTCTGGCGGTCGATAATCTGCCCCAAGCGCAACGACAGCACCATATCATAATATTCCTGCGGCGCACCTAAGCCGTAAATGCAGGAAACGCTGGCTACGATAATAACGTCCTTGCGTTCAAACAAAGCGCTGGTCGCACTATGGCGCAGCTTATCAATCTCGTCGTTAATTGAAGCATCCTTCTCAATATACGTATCTGACTGGGGAATATAGGCCTCCGGCTGATAATAGTCGTAATACGAAACAAAATATTCCACCGCATTCTCCGGGAAGAAGGCCTTCAGCTCACTCGCCAGCTGTGCCGCCAACGTCTTATTATGCGCAATCACCAAAGTCGGCTTGCGCACCTTATTGATTACCTGCGCAATCGTATACGTCTTGCCCGTACCCGTTGCACCCAGCAGCACCTGCGTGCGCAGGCCCTGCTCCACGCCCTCCGCCAGCTTGGCAATCGCCTGCGGTTGGTCGCCGGCAGGCTCAAACGGAGCCTGAATTTTAAAATCCATGTTCATCACCAACTAAAAAACAAACCGTAAAAATTAAGTATAAAACGAGCAATTGTTATATCGTGTAATGAATAGCAATTTTAGCAAATAAGTGTTTGGAACCACATGCGGGCGCATCCAAGAAGCAAGTCCGTAGGACGATGCTGATTGGTTTATGCGCGCCATGCGATAGTGTCCCAAGAAGCAAGCTCACAGAGCGCAGCTGATTGGCTTGACACGAACCGCTAAGGGGCGCAATGTCTGAGCGCTATGCCTAATTTTTATAGTAGCATTTGTCAGCATAGCGCGAGTTTTGCGGCACTTCGTCTTGGTTCCACACGAAATTTGCGTTAAAAAATTGCTCTGATTGAAACGATATAACAATCGTGCTGCTAATCAACCCTTACACATCCAGCTCAACACTTACCGGACAATGGTCGCTGCCGAAAACCTCATTGTGAATCTCCGCGCTCTGCAGCTTAGCCGCAATCCTGTCCGACACCACAAAATAATCAATACGCCAACCCGCATTCTTCTCACGCGCCTTAAAGCGATAGCTCCACCAGCTGTACTTAACCTCCTCCGGATGCAGATAACGGAAGCTGTCCGTAAAACCTGCAGCCTTCAGCTCACGGAACTTAGCACGCTCCTCATCCGTAAAGCCTGCATTCCTGCGGTTAGTCTTAGGATTCTTCAAATCAATCTCCTCAGCCGCCACATTCAAATCACCGCAGACAACAACAGGCTTCTTAGCATCCAGCTCCTGCAGATAAGCACGGAACACATCCTCCCACACCATGCGGTAATCCAGACGCGCCAGGCCATCCTTGGAATTAGGCGTATACACCGTCACCAGATAAAAGCTCTCAAACTCCAGCGTAATCACACGCCCTTCCTTATCGTGCTCCTCCTGGCCCAGGCCATAGGTAACAGCCAAATGCTTAACCCTCGTAAAAACAGCAGTACCGCTGTAGCCCTTACGCTCCGCACTGTTCCAATACTCCTCATAGCCGGGGAATACAAAATCCGCCTGCTCGCGCTGCATCTTCGTTTCCTGCAGACAAATAATATCCGGTGCTGCCTCCTGCAAAAATTCGGCAAAGCCCTTCGTCATGCAGGCACGCAAACCGTTAACATTCCAGGAATATAATTTCATAAATTCAACCTCTTTTCCGTAATTTTATCTGACTCCGCAGCGGCAAAATCACCGTGCGGTTTTTATACTCTATTTGATTATTGTAACATTCAACGACCAAAAATAAAAGAGCTGTCCTCAGCACAGCCTCGTCATCACCGATGACAAATGCGCACGGCAGCCCTTAAATTTTAGAATTTGATTTGCGACGGCTCATAATCAACTGTTGTCTTGATGAAAGCAATCTCATTACAGTATGGATACTGCGGACAATACACACATTCCTTCCATACCTTCTGTGGCAGCTTATCCTTCGCAGTTTCAATATAATCACACTTGGCAAAAAATCCCGGCTGATAGGTCAGAGTGAAAAACATCGTCACTCCGCGCTCAATGCCCTCCTTTTCCAAATGCTCCACCAGCTGACGGCCTATGCCTGTTTTCTGCAGGCTCGGTTCCACCGCCAGCGAGCGGATTTCCGCAAAGCGGTCCCAGACAAAATGCAGCGCGCCGCAGCCCAACAGACGGTTGTTTTCCACCGCTAAAATATAATCGCGCAGATTCTCGTAAATCGCATTGCGCGCACGTGGCAGCATCAAGCCTTCCTTTGCATAATAATTCAGCAATTTGTGTATATGTTCTACATCGCTGAAAGTTGCCGGTCTAAAAACAATCATTTTTCAAACCCCCTCATTGGTATTACCTATATCAGTTTATCAAACGTAACTGATTTTCTATATATTATCACGAATTACAGCTGAGTACAAGAATAAAAATACAAAAAAAGGAATTAACCAGTGCAATAAAATACTGATTAATTCCTTTATAAAATATGTTTACATTCTTTCCTTCAGCATATCTGCCGCAGCACACAAAGCCACAATAATCGCAGCCGGTCTCGGCGGGCATCCGGGCACAGCAATATCAACCGGCACAACGTCAGCTGCACGTCCCACAACAGCATAAGTGCTGCCATAGGTTTCGCCGCCGCAGGCACAGGCACCGCAGGCCATCACCATTTTCGGCTCAGGCATTGCGTCATAGGTCATACGCAGCGCCTGCTCCAGATTGCGCGTAACAACGCCGGTCACCATCAGCATATCCGCATGACGCGGAGAAGCAACGAAGGCGATACCATAACGGTGCAAGTCATAAACAGGGTTACTCATCGCACCCAGCTCAAAATCGCAGGCATTGCAACTGCCAGCGTCAAGATGACGCACATGCAGAGAGCGTCCCAGCTTTGCCGTAACAGCCTCGCTGACCTCCACGGCACTGTCAGCCAGAATCTGCGCCAAAGCATCATGATTCGTGTGCACCAGCGCCTTACGCGCGCAGGCCTCTACACAGCGGCCGCAGAAAACGCACTTACTGTAATCTATTTTTGCTTTACCGTCAGCCACGATCACAGCTCCTACCGGGCAGGCAGTGGCACAGGCACCGCAGCCGTCGCAGCTGCCGTCGCACTGCAGCTGACCGCGCAGACGCTTGTGGCCCGTAGTATCAATATTTTCGGTAGCAATCTTTCCGTGAAAAATTGCCTCCAGCATTTTTAACATCTTGCCACCTCCTTAGCGGTCTATGCAGGCATAGCATAACTCAAAGCTTTTATTAATCAACGGGAAGTCCGGGATGATGTCGCCCTGTACAGCCACAGTCAGCGCCGGCCAATTAGGATAGGAGGCACTGCGCACAAACAGGCGGTCTATGCGGCCTTCCTTATCCAGCAGCAGGCAGTGCAGATTATCACCGCGGGCAGATTCGCTGATGCCCCAGGTAAAATGACCTTCCTCCTGCTGCAGCTCGCCCAGCTCTACCGCCAGCTGCGTTTCCGCGTTGCGGCGCAGCTTGCTGATAAGCTGACGCACCAGCTTCAGGCTCTGGGCAACCTCACCGATACGCACCTTGATACGTGCTTCGACATCACCCGCTGTTTCCGTAATAACCTCAAAATCAAGCTCATCATAAATACCGTAGCCGATATCCTTACGGCTGTCACGGGTACTGCCGCTGGCACGCGCACCCACGCCTACCATAGCCAGATCAAAGGCAGTTTCCTGACGTACTCTGCCGGTGGTACGGATACGGTTGACGAAGTTCGCCTGCTCCCACATGATATGTACCATATCGGCATAAACAGCTTCTACCTCACGCAGAACCTCCTCGATTTCCTCCAGCATAGCGTCGGTAACATCGTACTGCACACCGCCGGGGATAATCAGACCGCGCAGGAAGCGGTTGCCTGCCAGCATTTCGTTAAGCTGCATCAAGTATTCCTTCAGACGCGTGCCCATGCTGATTACAGGCGAGAAGCCGACACCGGCGCAAATATTGCCCGTATCGCCCACATGGTTATACAAGCGCTCCATCTCCGCAGCCAGGGTACGGATTAACCACGCACGGTAAGGCACCTCTGCCTCCGAGCATTTTTCTACCGCCTGACAGAAGCTCAGCGTATTAGCCACACTGCAGGCACCGCAAATGCGTTCTACAATCGGCAGTGCCTCCATCGGTGTAAGGCCTTCGACAGCCTTTTCAATACCACGGTGGGTAAAAAACAGCTTGGCATCCAGCTGCAGCATAGCCTCGCCTGCCTGACTGAAGCGGAAATGACCGGGCTCGATGATGCCTGCGTGGATAGGACCTACAGGAACCTCAAAGAGGCCTTCGCCCTGCGATGTAAGCATTTCGTATTCACGATGTCCGCGTGCATCGTAATCCTTGGGATATTTTTTCAACAGCGGATGAAAGCCTTCGGGAAAGCTCTCATGCAGCACCAGCGGACGCATATCGGGATGTCCCTGCGGCTCGAAGCCGAACATATCATGCAGCTCGCGCTCATACCAGGCAGCAGCCGGCAGCAGCGTAGTCAGTGACTGATATTCCAGCGGACCGTCCGCGGGGAACGGCGCCTTCAAAACATCTATATCACGTTTTTCAGCATTATAGAACAGGCAGTAGATGGCCAGACCGCCGCCCTGCAGCGTTTCGTCTGCACCGAACATAGCAGCCAGCGGACGCTTGCCGCTGTCGCTGCAGATATTGGCAGCACCACGCAAATTTTCCGGTTTAACTAGCATTATCTCAGCCTCCTATAATCCGCACAGCCTGGTTCAGCAGATTGTTGAGCCAGGGAATATTTTCAAAGCCTGCTCCCACTACGCAGGTCAAAAGTAGCAGCGCTGCCAGCACAGGCACGTCGGTTGCTCCCAGCAAATCGCCCAAGGGCTGACGCTTTGATTTATCGCACAGCATGCGCATGCCGTGGTACAAAATGCCGATTAAAACGCCGGCCAGCAGGATAATCAGCAGACTGCCTGCTACCCAATGTCCCTCACGGAACATAGACGCCATAATGTAAAACTTACTGAAGAAAAGGCCCATCGGCGGCAGGCCCAAAATACCCAGCATACCGGTAAGCCAGAAGGTTGCGGTATGCGGTACATCCTTAATCATACCGTGAATACGCATCATATTACGAGTCTGATATTCCTGAATAATCGTACCGGCGATATAGAACAGCACGAACTTAATCATCGCATGACTGTACATATGCAGCATCACAGCCTTCAGGGAAAAGGCGGAAAATACGCCGATACCGGCAACCATAATGCCGATGTTTTCCATAGAGGAATACGCCAGAATACGCTTAACGTCGCGCTGTACAACAACGAACGGCACGGCAATCGCCACAGTCAGCACGGCAAAGAACAGCAGCATGCTGCTCATCATCGCAGCGCCTGCTGTCGGCAGCAGGATAACCAGATTACGCAGCAATACATAAATAGCACAGCTGCAGAGCGCACCGCTCAGCATACCGCTGGTCAGTGACGGAGCCTCGGCATAGGCATCGGGCAGCCAGGTGTGCATCGGCGCCATGCCTGCCTTCGTACCGTAGCCGATAACGATAAACAGCAGCGCCAGCTTGGTCATCGCCGGGTTCAGGCTGTTGGCATGCTCATGCAGATACAGCCAGCTGAGCGCCTTTTCGCCGCCCAAAGCATCAAGCTGCGCATAATACAGCACCAATGTACCCAAAAGTGCCAAGCAGATGCCGACGGTACATACCATGATATATTTCCACGTTGCTTCCAGAGCAGCGCGGGTAAATTTAAAGGAAATGAGCAACGCACTGATTAAGGTAGTCGCTTCGATAGCAACCCACATCAGGCCCAGGTTTTTTACCAACAGTACGATGAACATCGTCCAGCAGAAAAGCTGCATCAGCGCAAAGTAACGGCCGGTCTGCAGCTGCTCGCCCTTGAGCACGCCGCAGCGCTCCTCACGCGTAAGATAATTACGTGCAGTCCAGGTTGCTGCCAGATAAAGTGTGGTAATAATAATGATTACCCACATATTCAGCGCATCAATGTAAAAATAATCGTCTACATAGGGCACAGCAGGATTAAAGGACTTTGCCATCAGCGCTACGCACACACCTACCGCAGTTGCCGTCAGACGGTGCAGCCAATGCAGGATATTATTGCCGAAGCCCGCAGCCAGTGCCAGCACCGCGCACAAGGGTGGCAGGCATAACAGTATCAAAATATATGTTAACATTACATCCCCTACCCTTTCAGCTTGTCCAGCACATTTGTATCCGTAGTTTTAAACGACAGACGCAGACGCGAGGTTAAAATAACAAGAATAACAACAGCAATCAGCACATCAAGGAAAATGCCCAGCTCGATAATCAGCGGCAAGCCTTCGGTCATAATCAGACCGAGCAGATAAATGCCGTTTTCCAAGGTAATCAGACCGATCATCTGCATAATGGCACGGCTGCGCATAACAATCAGCGCGAGGCCTGTCATAATCATAAACATAGAGGTCGCCAGAATATCGCGTCCCTCTGCCTGCGGCAGCAGACCGTCAATTACCATGTAGCCGAGTGCCAGACTGCAGGCTGCAAAAGCTGTGGAATAGTTAACATTGATATCGCTGACAATTTCACGCTCATCGCGCAGCTGATTTACCACGCGTAAAATAGCGTAAGGAATAAAGAGCACCTTAACGGCAATCGTCAGCACACCGGGCAGCCAGGCATGCAAACCGCTGCCATGGCTCATACCTACGACAAGGCAGGCCGCCGCAATCAAGGCAGATTGCAGCGCCAGACACAGAGTTGCACGGCGCAGCTCCACAAAGCGCGTCTGCAGGAAAACGATAAACATTAAACTTACAACCAAATATTCCATCGTTACCTCCTTACTGTGCCACTACTGCCAACAGCAGCATCAGGCCTGCTGCGGCCAGATATACACGCACCTTGAAAAGGCGCATCTTATTGTTCAAAGTTTCTACTACGCCTACAGCTACCGCACCGATAAGCACCTTCAGCACTACCGGCAAATCCAGCGGCAGATACAGCATAGCGAAAAGCACTAAGAATACCAGCAGCTTGAGCTGGCTTGCCCAATGGATGAGCGCCAGCAGGCGGCCGGAATATTCCAGTGTCATACATTCATGGATCATCGTCAGCTCCAGATGCGTATCAGGGTTATCAACCGGAATACGGCTGTTTTCTGCAAGCAATACCAGAAAGAAGGCAATGCAGGTCAGCACGCCTGCTACCGTCAGGTTAACCTCATCCGTACGCAGGCTCATGCCTGCCAGCGAGGTGCTGTTGGTGTGCAACACGTTGGAAAGCACGGCCAGCATTACCACAGGCTCAACGAAGGCAGCCACATAAACCTCACGGCTGCCGCCCATGCCGCCGAAGGCGGTAGCTGCATCCATTGAGGAAACTGCCATAAAGAAGCGTCCCAAGGCCAGCAGATATACAAATACAAAAACGTCGCCGAAGCCGGCCTGACCGCCTAAAAAGCCCGGCAGCATGCAGGCTGCCGCAAAGGTCGTCAAAAAATATACGCAGGGGGCCAGACGGAAGGTGATGCTGGTATAAGGAGTAAGCATAGTTCGCTTGCCCCACCATTTGCGGATATCGTAATATTCCTGCCAGATGCTGCTGCCGATACGGTTCTGCATCCAGGCCTTTACCTTTTTAACAATGCCGGTAACCAGCGGAGCGCATAAAAGCAGCAAAACTGCCTGCGCCATACCGAGGGCCATCTGTAACAATTCATTCTCTAAAATCATTTATAAAGCGCCCCCCATACCAGTACCAACATCATTGCCACCATAACATAGGCAACATATAAACGCACACTGCCCTGCTGCAAACGGCGCAGGAAATTAGAAACACTTACAAAATGCTTCTGCAGCGGCTGATAAAGCTTTTCTGTAATCATATCGGGAATTTCCAGCTTGTAGGAAAGCTGACGGCCGAAGTAAGCATGCTCCTTGCGCATGTAGGTTACCTGACGCTTGGGCTTCAGCAGATAATCAAACGCACGGCGTACAGGCTTACTGAAGCCGGTTGCGGAATACTGCTGACGCTGCGTCGGATAGGTACCGCAGTTCCAGGTAACGTCCTCCACAACAAAGCAGTCCTTAACAGCCAGCCACAGCAATGCGCCCAGCACCAGCAGCAAAGCCAAGAGCAGCAGCGGCTTGTAGCAGACAGCAGTACCGACACCGGCCCACGCCAGATTCATACCGAAGGCATCAAGAGCAACAGGCATACCCAACGCCAACAGAGCGGCGCGAACGACCGGCAGCGGATAAAGACCGCAAGCAACAACTAAAACAGATGCAACGCCCATAGCAGCGAGCATAAATTTATCGGATTCGTGCGCATGCTCCACAATTTCACTGCGAGCACGGCCCAGGAAGGTGATGCCGAAGAAGCGTACAAAGCAGCCGAGAGCCAGTGCTCCGGTAAAGCCCAGCAGAATAAAGGATACCGCAGTCCACAGGCGGATATCCTGACCGGCGCAGCTTGTACCCAGGCTGATAAAGCTTTGCAGCACCAGCCATTCACCGGTAAAGCCGTTCGTCAGCGGAATAGCGGCAAGCGCCAGCGAGCCGACGAAAGCAAACACAGCGGTATACGGCATTTTGCGTGCGAGGCCGCCGAACAGCTCCAGGTTCTTGCTGCCGGTGCCGTGCATAATGCTGCCGGCACACATAAACATCAGCACCTTCATAATGCTGTGGTTAAAGGCATGTACCAACGCTGCCACAAAGCCAAGCATATAAAAGCTGCTGCCGGAAGCCTTCATCAGCATACCGCAGCCGAAGGCAGCAAAAATTACGCCCATATTTTCCACAGAGGAGTAAGCAAGCACGCGCTTAATATCCGTTTCCATCTGCGCATAGAGTACGCCCAAAAATGCGGATACTACGCCTGCCAGCAGTACAGCAACGCACCACCAGTAATTCCAGGCAGGCAAAAAGCTGAATATAAAACGACCGAAGCCATAAAGCGCAATCTTCAGCATAACACCGCTCATCAGTGCGGAAACGTGACTGGGTGCTGCCGGATGCGCCTTAGGCAGCCACACATGCAGCGGCACCAGACCGGCCTTTAAGGCAAAACCGGCAAAGGCACAGACAAAAACAAGATGCTGCCAGCTGCCCTCCAACGTATTCTTGGCCATAGCAGCAAAGCTGAAGCCCTCGCTGGCCGAGCCTATCAGCAAAAAGGCAATCATAATCGCCGCCGTACCGACGCTGGTCATAACCAGATACTGATAGGCAGCATTCCAAGTAGCACGCTTTTCGGATTCATGGTTAACCAGCATAAAGGAGGCTACGGCCATAATCTCCCAGAAAAGCAGGAAGCTGAAGGCATCGCCGGCCAGCAGCACCAGTACCATAGACATGATGAACAGGCACCACATGCCGCCCAAAAGACGCAGACGGCTGCCCTCATAACCACGCGCATAACCGAGTGCGTACAGGCTGGTAACAACACCGGCGATACCGGTCAAAAGCAGAAAGACTGCGCTCCAGCCATCGCAGCCTAAAGAATACGAGCCCCAGGTCAGGGGTGCGGGGCTCACGCCGCCGAAAAGCAGCAGGCCTGCCGCATAAGCGCAGACAGCGCTGCCAAAAAGGGCAGCGCTGTTAGCAAGCCAGTGTGCAGCACGCTGCATGCCGTGGGGAAGCAGCATGGTTAATACGCCGATGCCATAGAAGCCCACAGCCACTAAAAACATTTCCATTTCATCACCTACACATAAAAATTTCAACTTCTTCACAAAAATGACATGTATCGTTAATTATAACACATTTGTTGATTGCGTAAAAGAAAATTACTGTTAAGAATACAAAAAATACACCGGGCCTGCAGAAATTCCACAGGTCCGGTGGTTTATAATAAGGCTTCGGCATTAAATGAGCTTCCGGCAAATTATATTTTTACCCTTACTCCTTCGCCCGCAGCGCCAGCTGCTTACGCAGCCTGTGACGCAGCAACTCAATAAAGCCTGCCGGCTCCTGCACACGCAGCAACGGTCCGAAGGATAAAATACGGATAACCATTTCCGTTTCATCACTTTTGTTATACATCAGCTGCAGCCTGTAATGCTTTTCATCCAGCCGCTCCGTTATCTTTTCCAAATGCGAAAAATGCAGCATTGCCCGCTCCATAGCATTGCGTTCATCCGTCAGCAGGACGGTAACCGCACAGCGCTCCGGCTCCAGCAGCATACAGGCCTCTTCACCCGTCTGCTCCAACAGGCGGCAGTCTTTAATGCGCCCCACATTAACGTAATGCAGATGGCGCTCGCACACCGCCTTCAGGCGGAACTTGTCATCCTTCGCCGAATATTCCAGCTGCAGCGGCAGATATTCCTTCCGCACGCTTTCATTTTTGCCGCTGATAAAGCTTATTTCCACCCTGCGCTTTTCCGTTATCGCCTGCAGCAGCAAGCGAAAATGCTGTTTGTACTGCGGATCATCATAATTATCACCGTCGCTGTAACGGTCGAAATACACAAACTGTTCCTCACTGAACAGAGGCTCCACATCCTCCAGCCCGCTGCAATCTACATCAAAAAGCTGTATCCGCTTATCCGTCAGCAGGCTTTTCAGCCAGCGACGCTGCAATGTTGTCAATGGCATCGCCGGTGCATGCCGCAGCGGCGTAGTCATATCCTTCTGCAGCAGCGGCCAGCTTCCGTCCTGCAGTGCCTTGGGAATGGTCAGGCAGCTGTCAGCAAAGGCCTGCTCCCGCACCAACAGCTCCAAGCTGTCCTTCGTCAGCTGTTTTTCCTGTGCCTGCCGCAAAATGGAGCTCACAACATTAAAATAGGTGCCGTATATTTCGTTAAAAAAGCTGTCACTGTTCGCCATCCGCTTGCACCTCCTGCAGATAATAGGCTGCCGTCTGCTCCAGATCATCATAAAAAATGCGCTCTATTTCCTCGTTACTGCAGCTAAAGGCAGTAATACGCCCGATAAAGGTGCGTATCCACGGCAACAGCTCACGCGCATCATACACGACAGCACTGAAGCGATAATGCTCCGCATCCAGCTGCCGCACCGTGCCGCAGCGCTTTTCGCGCTCCAGACGCTGCACAATAAACTGCTCGTCAGCTGCCGCCTCCACCGTAAAGCTGATTTCCTCCAACCGGTCTGTCCTGAGCATGCCTGCGCCCCAGATGTGCGGCGCCGCCTCTTTGGCCAGCTGCAGAAACTCCTCATAACGTCCTTCGGCGCGTTTAACCTCAATACTTTCGATATGGTCAAGACGGTTGAACAGCAGCCTTTGCGCAGCATAGCTGTAGCTCAAAAGATACTGCCGTCCGGTCCTCGTGCTGCAGTAAATTTTCAAAGGGCAAACATATTGCGGTATGCTGCTGCCGTCCTTGTCACAGCGGTAAAGCGTTACGGACTGCCTGCTGTTCATCGCCTCCAGCAGCTCGTACAACAGCTTGCTGTCCATCGTATATAAAATAAAATGATGCTTAAAGGCAAAAGCTTCGCAGTCCTCGGCAAATTTATCCAGCAAATAGGAGCCTGCCTCTCCCAAAGGTGCCGCCTCGGAAAAAAAGGCGCAGGCAAGCTGCCAGCTGCGCCAGTTCACCTCATCACGCGCCAGGCAGTAAAGATTGCGCCGTCCCTGCTTTACCAGCTGCAGCATTCCGAGCGCAGTATATTCATTCAGCTTGTTGCGCACCGTCGATTCATCGGGCTGACGCAGCTGATTATCGAAACAGTTAAAATAACGGCTGCTCAGCAGCTCCAGCAGCTCTGCCGCCGAATACGCCTTGCCGTCTGCAAGAATATCCAGCAGATAAAAATGCAGCGTAATATCCATGGACGTAAAGCTCTTGGCCTTCCAGCTTTTATACAAGGGATTATGACTGATACTGCTGCTGTCGAAGGAAATGCGGTAAGCTCTGCCGTCCGCTTCGCTTTTGAAGCTCATATAATCCTCCAGCCAGCTGTCCAGACGCCGGCGATTATCATCGTAGCTTCTGGAGCTTTTGGCGGTAAAATCCTGCCGCTTTTCAAAGCCGTACACATAAAAGCGCCGCATAAAATTGCGGATATCACTGTAATTTTTTAAAAGCTCGCTATAAGCCATCTGCTTTATTTCCCTTTCCGCTTCAAATTAATATTAGTATAACATAAGCAGCGTATCTCTGTAATTACAAAAACGGCGCAGCAGATTTTTGCATCCGTTACGCCGTTAATTTATTTTTTATTCAACTGTTACGCTCTTTGCGAGATTACGCGGTTTATCAACATCACAGCCACGAGTCAGCGCCGCATAGTAGGCCAGCAGCTGCAAGGGCAGCACTGCCATCAGCGGTGCCAGATATTTGTCTGTACGCGGGATGTAGATAACGTGATCCGCATATTTTTCCAGAGAGGTATCGCCCTCAAAGCCTATGGCAATAACCACAGCCTCACGCGCCTTAACCTCCTGCAGGTTGCTGACTGTTTTATCATATACATCCATCTGCGTTGCCAGTACAATTACCGGTACACCGGAAACAATCAGCGCCAAGGTGCCGTGCTTCAGCTCGCCTGCCGCATAAGCCTCCGCATGAATGTAGGAAATTTCCTTCAGCTTCAGCGCACCCTCCAGCGCTACAGCATAATCAAGGCTGCGTCCCAGGAAGAAGGCATCCTCACTGCTGCCGTATTCACGCGCAAACACCTTAATCTGGTCCACGTTTTCCAGCATTTTATGAATCTGCTCGGGTACAAAGGTCAGGCCCTGCACCAGCTCCTGCTCACGCTCGGCACTCATGCTGCCGCGCAGACGGCCTACATAAATCGCCAGCATCAGCATTGCCAGAAGCTGTGTGGTGTAAGCCTTGGTAGATGCTACGGCAATTTCCGGACCGGCATAGGTATAAACAACCTGGTCTGCCTCGCGCGCAATAGAACTGCCGACAACATTTGTAACTGCCAGAGTGCGGGAGCCAAGACGCTTAGCCTCGCGCAGCGCTGCCAGTGTATCACTTGTTTCACCGCTCTGGCTGATAACAATCGTCAGGCTGTTGCCGTCAACAAGCGGATTGCGGTAACGGAACTCGCTGGCAATATCCACCTCAACCGGCACACGCGCCAGCTGCTCCAGATAATATTTGCCGACAATGCCTGCATGATAAGCGGTACCGCAGGCAACGATAAAGATTTTATTGATTTCGCGCAGCTCCTCGGCTGTCCAGTTCAGCTCGGGGAAGCCGATGGTTTTTGCTTCCGCATCCAAGCGGCTTGTCATGGTGTCGCGCAAAGCCTTAGGCTGTTCATAGATTTCCTTCAGCATGAAATGCTCAAAGCCGCCCTTTTCCGCTGCTTCCGCGTTCCAGTTGACCTCAAACACCTTCTTGCTGATGGGAGTGCCGTTGATATCCTGCACCCATACACCGTCTGCCGTTACCGTAGCGATTTCGCCGTCACTCATAATAAAGGTACGGCGCGTATGGTTGATAATTGCCGGAATATCGGAAGCGATAAAGTTTTCACCCTCCCCAAGGCCGATAATCAACGGATTATCCTTTTTGGTGCAGATGATTTTATCAGGCTCGTATTCGCACATAAATACCAGACTGTAGGAGCCTTTGATAAGCTTCAGCACCTTTTTGACGGTTTCTTCGAAATCTCCGTCATATTGGTCCGCCATCAAATGAGCTACAACCTCGCTGTCAGTTTCGGACAGGAATTCATGTCCCTTGGCAATCAGTTCTTCCTTCAAGCCAAGATAATTTTCAATAATACCGTTATGGACAACGACAAACTTACCGCTGCTGTCCGTATGGGGATGCGCGTTGCGATCCGACGGACGGCCATGTGTTGCCCAGCGTGTGTGACCGATACCTACATTGCCCACAGGCATATTGCCTGCCAATTTCTGACGCAGTGCATCCAGACGGCCTACACATTTTTCTACACGAATGCTGTTGTTCTCATAAACAGCAATACCGGCAGAATCATAACCGCGATACTCCAGCTTGCTCATACCGTCAAGCAAAAAGGGGGCTGCTTCGTGATTACCGATATAACCTACAATTCCGCACATAATAATGCCTCCTTAAGTTTTCTTTGCCCTTTCTGCCACCGTGCTTTTCTCTCCCCCGTTACCGGAGGGCTTTGTACACGGATTGCGGCCTGCAGCCGGCCGTGAGGCATCCGCTGACTGATCGATAACCTCATTCCTCGTCCACCGCCTGAGCGGTACATGCGCTTACATCCTTCACTGTCTGCTTTTAGCAGCAAAGACAAGGCTCTGCTGATTTATGAGCAAACAGACAATGAGCCGCGTAGGCAGGCAGTCCCACGCGGCACATCCTCAGACTAATTTAATTTTACAATATGATGACTGGCAGGTCAAGAAAACATTCCTTGAACTTTTCTTTCCTGCAAACGCTTCATATAGTATAATAAATACAGAAAGAGTGCTACCGATGGACGGTTGCCCTTCAAAATTAACTGTTAAAAATAACCGCTAGTGTAGGATCTGGGCGGTTATTTTTTTGCGTTTTTCAAGAAAAATACAAAAGCAGACCATTGCATCCGAAAATGATGTAATGGTCTGCTTTTAAGTTTCATTTAGCAAAGGCCTGCTTATGCCAGCTCCTTAGTTACAACGTCAGCAATAGCATTGGCAATCTGCTCCAAACGCTCCTGCTTCGGTCCTTCGGCCATAATACGGATTAAAGGCTCGGTGCCGGAAGCACGTACCAGAATCTGGCCGTTTTCGCCCAGCTCCTCCTGATATTTTTTGATTACTTCCTGAATAGCAGCCTTTTCTTCCCAGCCATTTTTATTCTTCACGCGTACGTTCAGCAGAATCTGCGGGAATTTAGTCATCACACCGCTCATCTCAGACAGGGACTTGTTGTTGCGAACCATTGCACACAGCAACTGTACTGCAGTCAGAATGCCATCGCCGGTTTTAGCGAATTCGGAGAAAATGATATGACCGGATTGCTCGCCGCCGATAGAATAATTGTGCTTGAGCATCTCTTCCAGTACATAGCGGTCACCTACAGCGGTTTTGACAGTCTTGCCGCCATGAGCCTTCATAGCCTGATGCAGGCCAACGTTACTCATAACAGTGGTTACTAGCATATTGTCATGCAGCTTGTTGCGCTTCATCAGCTCCAGCGCGCAAATCAGCATAATCTGGTCACCGTCCATAGCCTCGCCGTTTTCGTCAACTACCAGGCAACGGTCAGCGTCACCGTCATTGGCGATACCTACATTAGCGCCAACCTCGACAACCTTCTTCTGCAATGCCTCCAGATGAGTGGAGCCACAGCCGTTGTTGATGTTGATACCGTTAGGCTCGTTGAAAATTGCTACAACCTCTGCACCAAGGCTGCGTAGGATAACCGGTGCAATTTCGCTGTTGGCACCGTTGGAGCAGTCCATAACAATCTTCAGGCCGTTCAGCTTAGCATAAGCAGTACTCAGAATGTGCTTAATATACAGTGCGGACAAATCCTTTTCATGAATAATCTGGCCTACGCTGCTGCCGCTTACTGCCTGAGTGTAATCAATCGGTGCAGCAACGATAGCTGCAATTTCGTCCTCTACTGCGTCAGGCAGCTTGTAACCTGTCTGAGAGAAGAATTTGATGCCGTTGTCTTCAAACGGATTGTGAGAAGCAGAAATTACTACACCGGCGTTAGCCTTAACCTCACTGGTCAGAAAGGAAACTGCCGGAGTAGGCATAACGCCCAGAAGATGTGCATTGCCGCCGGCGCTGCAGATACCTGCTGCCAAAGCACTTTCTAACATTTGTCCGCTGCGGCGTGTATCTCTGCCGATAATAATTTTCGGGCAGGAAACCTCGCGGCCAAAGTATTTTGCGGCAGCATAGCCCAGCTTAAAGGCCAGCTCCGGAGTAAGCTCTACGTTCGCCACACCGCGAACACCATCAGTACCAAATAATCTTGCCATTTTTTGTAATAACCTCCCTAATGTTAATGCGTTTATATGTGAGTTGGGAATTGTTGAGCTAAAAAAGCAAAACGAAAGCCTCTCCTTGGGGAGAGGTGTCATCGCACAGCGATGACGGAGAGGGGTGATACATAACATAATGCTATGCATACTGCAAAATCCCCTCTCAGCCGCCCCAGGGCGCCCTCTCTTGCCCTACGGGCAATTCACCTTGTCCCCCCCAAGGGGAGCCTAATGCTCTGTATTACTCTCCAACCTAAATTACTTCACCGGCGCAAATCTTTCCATAATCGCACGCGCCACATGATAGCCGTCAAGCGCAGCGCTCATAATACCGCCGGCATAGCCTGCGCCTTCGCCGCAGGGATAAAGCAAATCATGCGTCAGCGATACATAGCTCTGCCTGTCTCGCTCTATGCGAACCGGCGCCGAGGTGCGTGTTTCCACACCCGTCAGCAGCGCACCGCCGTCGGCATAACCCGCCAGCTTGCGGCCGAAGCTCGTAATGCCCTCGCGCAGAGTATCCGTAACGTAAGCAGGCAGCACCTTGTCTAAGCTGCAGGCCGCAAGTCCCGGACGATAGCTTGGCTGCACCATGCATTCCAAGGACGGAGTGCTGCACTTCAAAAAGCTGTCCAAATTCTGTGCAGGCGCATAATAGCTGCTGCCTGCCGCCGCATAAGCAAGCTGCTCATAGCGGCGCTGGAATTCTACACCTGCCAGCGCACCCTCACCGAAATCTCGGCTGTCCACATTCACTACCAGCGCACTGTTGGCAATGCCGCTGTCACGCTTAAACATGCTCATGCCGTTGACAACCACGCCACCGGCCTCCGAAGCGGCGGCAACCACCTGACCGCCCGGGCACATGCAGAACGAATAGGCTGTGCGTGTTTTATCCTGTGTATGGTAAACAAGCGCGTAATCCGCTGCGCCCAGCAGATGATGTCCGGCAAAGCTGCCGTACTGCGCCCTGTCAATCAGCTCCTGCGGATGCTCGATGCGCACGCCGATGGCAAAGGGCTTCGCCACAATGCCAACGCCCCTGCGTGCCAGCATAGCGTAGGTATCGCGCGCGCTGTGACCGCAGGCCAGTACCACGGCTCCCGCCGCCAGTCTTTCACCGCCGTCAAGGATTACACCCTGCACCGCATTATTTTTGATATCCAAATCAACAACATGCGCATCGTAACGCACGCTGCCACCCAGCTCCGCAATGCGGCGGCTGAGTCCCTGTACCATCGCACGCAGCTTATCCGTGCCTACGTGCGGCTTATGCTCGTACAAAATATTTTCCGGTGCGCCTGCATCCACAAAGAGCTGCAGGATTTCGGCCATCATAGGATCGTTTACACGCGTAGTCAGCTTGCCGTCCGAAAAGGTGCCTGCACCGCCCTCGCCAAACTGTACGTTGGACGCGGGGTTAAATTCTCCCGTCTGCCAAAAGCGCTGCACATCCTGCACACGCTGCGCTACCGGCTTACCGCGCTCCAAAAGCAGCGGCTTATAGCCATGCTCTGCCAGCTGCAGTGCTGCCAAAAGGCCTGCAGGACCGGCACCGATAACCACCGGCGGTGCGCTCAGCGGCAGTGTTCCCAGCTCAAGCGTCGGCTGCTGCTGTTCCTGATATTGCGTAATATCACGGTCCGCCAGCAGGCGCTTCGCCTGTCTGCCGCCTGTTTCAACCTCTGCCAACACATGGTAATTGAGGCAGATATCATTTTTCTTGCGCGCATCCACTGCCTTGCGTACTATCCGCAAACTGCCCAAAGCATCACGCGGAATGCCGCATTTACGGCACACCGCCTGCTCCAGCGTCTGCTCCTGTCGCAGGCTGATACGCACATTGTTAATTTTCAGCTTCATCTATAAATCAGTTCTGCCTTTCTACCGATATTTTAATCTGCACCGTACGTCTTTCTGGAATAACCTTTTCCGGCAAATCCAGCTCAGCCGCCACAACAGTACTGCCATTGAGCTTGCTTACATCCACCGGCTTGGTCTTGACATCCTTCAGCTCCTTCAGCACGGAAGGCGGTGCGGTAACGCGAACGCTTGTCGGCACAATCTCTGTTTTGGTAACAACAATACCGGCAGGCAAATCACCGCTCATAACCAGCTTAACCGGAATATCAAGCGAATGCATCTGGCTTACCATATTGGCCTGCACCATTACACGCTCAGGGATAATTCTCATATTAGGAATATCGTAACCGTCGTCACTCACAGCAACCAGCTCGCTTTCCGTCTGGAAGCTGCCGGTATGGTTGCTGATATCTATCGGAGCAACCACACGGTTTACCTTGTCAATACGATGTGTTGCACCACGCAAAGTAACCTCCGCCGGAGTAATTATACTGTTGCCGATGGTCATATCACCATTCACAGCGCCCACGATACGCGTAGTAACGGGAACCTTTTTCTCGCTTACCGTATCAACATATATGGAAACCTCCTTAGGCGTTACGGACACAATCTCACCGCCGGAGTATGTTACCGTAATCGGCAGGCTCTGCTGACCTTCGGTTATATTTTTCAAATTGATAGAAGCATTGATTTCGGCACTCAGATTATCGGAACTGAGTTTGGCACGCGAGCCGCGCACCTTAACCAGAATTTTATCGGGAGCATTGAAGACCATCATATTTTGCGGCAGATTTCTCTGCTGCAGGCGCACCTCGATATTACGCTCGATAATCGGATTTTGGTCGGTCATTACATATACCCACAGTCCACAGGCCATGAGCAGGCAGATAATCCTTGCCAACAGGTTTTCCTTACGCGCCAGCCTTTGCAAAAATCTCATTTTTTCTCACCGCCCCACAAGCTCTTGATTTTATCAACCAAAGAATTCTTAACTGCTGCATGCGGACGGAAAATTGCCGTGCGCAAAATTTCCTTCACATCATCCACCGTCAGATAACGCATCAGCTCGCCGTTGCGGGCAATAGAAATCGTACCGGTTTCCTCACTGACAACAAGTATCATCGCATCGGACTGCTCGGACATACCGATAGCGGCACGATGGCGAGTACCAAGCTCCTGGCTCAGATTACGGTTTTCGGTCAGCGGCAGCAGGCAGCAGGCAGCAACAACGCGGTTGCCGCGGATAATAACAGCGCCGTCATGCAGCGGTGTATCCTTAACAAAAATGTTCTGCAGCAGTCCCGAGCTCACCAGACCGTCAATCGGCACACCGGTTTCGATGCGCTCTGCCAGACCGGTAGCACGCTCAAAGACCATCAGCGCACCTACCTTGTTTTTGCTCATCACCTTAGTGGCATGAGCAACGGAATCCAGCATTTCCTCCAGCTCCTGCTCGTCCAGCTCGCTGCCCTTATGAAACAGCTTGCCGCGGCCGATTTGCTCCAAAGCACGGCGCAGCTCTGGCTGAAAGACAACAGGCAGGGCGACCATAATCACCGTCATGCTCTTTTCCAGCAGCCAGCTGATAACATGCAGGTTCAGCCAACGGCAGATAAGCGTGAAGCCTATCAGCACCATGAGGCCCTTGCCCAGTGTTGCAGCACGAGTGTTTTTCAGCATCAGGAACAAACGGTAAAGAAAATAGGCAACGACGACAATATCTATAACATCCAAAAATGTGATTGTCGAAAGCAAGCCTTGCAGTTGTATCATCATAATTGCATTGCTCCTATCTATCAGACACTATCGACTAAGCGCTAAGCCTTAGTCCATTTTCAGAATCGCCATGAATGCCTCCTGCGGCAGCTCTACACTGCCAACCTGCTTCATGCGCTTTTTACCTTCCTTCTGTTTTTCCAACAGCTTACGCTTACGGCTGATATCACCGCCGTAGCATTTCGCCAGTACGTCCTTACGCATAGCGCGGACGTTTTCGCGGGCAATAACCTTGTTGCCGATTGCTGCCTGTACCGGAATTTCAAACATCTGACGCGGAATCAGGCTGCGCAGCTTTTCAACCAGCTGACGGCCGCGAACAGTAGCAAATTCCTTATGCACAATCGCGGAAAGCGCATCGACAGGCTCGCCGTTCAGCAGAATATCTACCTTCACCAGATCGGAATAACGGTAGCCGGACAGCTCGTAGTCCAAAGAAGCATAACCGCGGGTAGCGGATTTCAGACGGTCAAAATAGTCAAAGATAATCTCACTCAGCGGTAATGCGTAGTGAATCATAACGCGGGTATCATCAAGATAGGTCATGTTATCGTATTCACCGCGTTTTTCCTGGCTCAGTTCCATAACAGCGCCGACGTAATCCTTCGGCACAATGATGGTTGCATTAACGAAAGGCTCCTCAACGTGGTCGATAACGGTCGGGTCAGGGAACAGAGACGGGTTATCTACCATTTCAACGTCGCCGTTGGTACGGAACACCTCATAAATAACGTTCGGTGCGGTAGTAATCAGGCTCAGATTATATTCGCGCTCCAGACGCTCCTTGATAACGTCCATATGCAGCAGGCCCAAGAAGCCGCAGCGGAAGCCAAAGCCCAGCGCGGTAGATGTCTCCGGCTCAAACACCAGAGAAGCATCGTTCAGCTGCAGCTTTTCCAAAGCATCACGCAGGTTATCGTAATCGGAATTCTCTACCGGATACAAACCGCAGTATACCATCGGTGTAGCCTTGCGGTAACCGGGCAACGCTTTTTCGGCAGGATTATCGGCATCGGTTACGGTATCGCCTACACGTGCATCCTTAACATTTTTGATGCTGGCAGCAAAGAAGCCTACCTGGCCCTCCTCCAGCTCATCAACATTGACAATGCCCGGTTTGAAGTAACCGACCTCGGTAACATCAAATTCCGCACCGGTTGCCATCATGCGAATCTTCATGCCCTTGTGCAGACGGCCCTGCATAATGCGTATATATAAAACTACGCCCTTGTAAGCGTCAAATTTGGAATCAAATACCAATGCCTTCAGCGGTGCTTCCGCATCGCCCTGCGGCGCCGGCACGCGCGCTACGATTGCTTCCAGCACGTCCTCGATGCCAATGCCTGTCTTGGCACTGCACAAAACTGCGTCGGAAGCATCAATACCGATAACGTCCTCGATTTCCCTTTTTACATGCTCAGGGTCAGCACTCGGCAAATCAATTTTGTTGATAACCGGGATAATCTCCAGATCGTTATCCAGCGCTAGATACACGTTAGCCAGTGTCTGCGCTTCAATGCCCTGAGTAGCGTCGATAACCAGCAGTGCGCCCTCGCACGCTGCCAATGCACGCGAAACCTCGTAGGTAAAGTCTACGTGGCCCGGGGTGTCGATAAAGTTCAGCATATACTCCTCGCCGTTGCGCGCCTTGTAAATGCTGCGCACAGCCTGCGCCTTGATGGTGATGCCGCGTTCACGCTCCAAATCCATGGAATCGAGAATCTGCTCCTCCATCTCACGCTTGCTCAGCGTTCCTGTATATTCAATCAATCTGTCCGCCAGGGTAGACTTGCCATGATCTATATGGGCGATAATAGAAAAGTTGCGAATGTGATTTTGTTCAATCATAAATTACTCTTCCTGCTCCTTCATTAAAATGTATTATTTCAGGCCAATATTGGCTTGAACCTGTTTTATTAGTACTAATTATTATACCATTATCCGGCAAAGCCTGTAAACTAAAAAGAGAGACAGCTCGGCGCCATCTCTCCTCGTACTGCGTTTTATTTCAGTTTAGTGTCCTCAAATTCAACGCACTTGTAGTAATTGTCAATTTTATAATTTAGCTTATCAAGCGTTTCCTGCATCTGCGCCATGCGCTCGAGCAGCTTGGCACGCTCCTCGATTAAAATTTCCTTGCGTGCGGCCCGCGTTTTGTCGCCCTGCTGAAACAGTGCCACATATTCAATCAGGCTTTCTACCGAAATGCCTGCTGTGCGCATGCATTTGGCGAAGTTTACCCAGTTACAGTCCGTTTCGGTATAGTCGCGAATACCGCTTTCGTTGCGGTTGACTGTCGGAATCAACCCGATGCGCTCATAATAACGCAGCGTGTCCGCTGTAATGTCATACATTTTGCTTACTTCGTTTATTTTCATCCCGCTTACCTCCTGCCAGGATTGTTTTCCTGCTTTCTGCTTATATTTTAGCATTTGGAGTCAGCTCCAGGTCAAGCGTCCGCAAAATATTTTTTACAGGAACAGGCAGGCATATTTGTGATTTTCTCTTGCATAATGCTCGCATTCGTGGTAGAATAATGCAGTACAAGAAAATTCAGGAGGTGAAATTCGTTGCCGAACATTAAATCTTCCATCCGCAGTGTAAAGACCGACGCAGAACGTCGTGCTAAAAACGCTCCGATTAAAGCAGCTCTCCGCAATGCTTCCCGCAAAGTAGAGGCTCTGGCTAAAACCGGCGCTAAAGAAGACGCTCAAGCTACTATGGCTACTGCTTCCGGTTTGCTCGATAAAGCAGCTCGCAAAGGCATTATCCATAAGAATGCTGCAGCTCGCAAAAAATCCAGACTTGCAAAGAGAATCAACGCTATGGCTTAATTCTTACAAGCTGACCTGCTCTGAAAAGAGCAGGTTTTTTGCATTTCAGGGATAAATTTTTGCAGGCAGGCTAATCAAGATCATAATTGATGTAAGTAAAGCTCTCAATCACGTCTTTATCATTCAGCGTGATAATCAGCTGCTTGGCAGGTCTGTCAAAGCCATCCGCATCAAGCACAGATTTTTCCCACACGATACTGTTTATCGGCTCTTCAGCATCAACAGCAGACTCGTGCCAGCCGATTCTCCGCATCATATCGTAAAAATTATTCCGCTCTTTCTGATCAAAATGCTGTCCGACTGCATAGCCTGCCATCTCGCCGGGAGCCTTGTTAATCACTACCTGATAGGTTTTTCCGTCAAAGGCTCTCGTGTAGAACACTCGCGGACCTACCTGCACCTTATTAAGGTCATAAGCAATATTCATATCGTCGGCATGTTCTACTCTGCCCATGCTGTAGCCGGAGCCTGCTGCATAGCCGGCGGGATCGTTAATCCAGTTTGCCTCTACCGCAGCCTGAAAGCGTCCTTCATCTGAATGAGCATATTGGCCATCAGGCAACGCACCTATAAATTGGTTATACATGTAGCCTCTGTAGCCTTTTTCGGTAGTTCCGTACACCCACACATATTTACTGTTAGGTATGTTAGGTATAAACACTACCTTTCTTGCATAAAATTTATCGCCGTTTTGCAGCATGGTTACTACCTCACAGTTTGTGTTAGGCTCTGTTCTTAAGTTAACATCCGTCGCAATACATTGAGTTGCCAACGGCCAGCGCGGATGTTCATCAATAATATCCGAAAGATAACCGCCGCTGAGATGAGCAAAAGCGGTGTTGGCCAAGAGCACCATCCCCAAGGTCATGCCCAAAAACAAATTCTTTTTCATATGTATATCCCTCCCTTGATTGCGGTACAAAATCCCTCAATCAACAAAATTCAGACACAGGCTGCTTATTTTTTACAACAAGTATCTGTCTTTCGGTTACCCGCAGAATATATACAGAGAATTATCAACCTTAAAGTTTTGCAATTCCTTTATATCTCCCCTGTAAGGGGAGGTGGCTGCGAGCACCGGCGAGCAGACGGAAGGGTTGTTACCGCTTCCGAAGCAGCCAAAGCTGTATTCCTCAGCATTATTATAGCGTAAAATAACAAAAGCATCCCCACACTTTTACTGCAAAAAGTGTAGGGATGCTTAATTTTTTTGTTAGCAGCAGTCATTTCACTGCCTAAGCCTTACTCCCGGCAGACACCGCAACGACGGCAGCCGTCAAAGCACATCGGCGTAAACTTGCCGCTTTCGCTGCGCTGCAGCTCGGCCGCAAGATATTCCTGCGTTACGCCCATATCAAGATGCTGCCAGGGCAGCGGCTGGCCTACCTGCAGCTCGCGCTCCGCCAGCTCCTCGGCATCCAAGCCTTCTTCCTTTAGCACCTGCTTCAGGCTGCGGCCTTCCACATGCGCCTTCAGCAGCGCTTCGCCGATACGTCTGCTGCCGCGCGCCAGCACGGACTGCACCACTGTTTCCTTCAGCGATTCGGTAATCAGCTTAATGCGCTTTTCCTTCTTCATGCCGTCACCCAAAATCTTGAAGCGCTTCTTCAGCGTGCGCACATTGCACAGCGGCGCCCACTGGTACGGCGTAAATGGCTTGGGCACAAAGCCGTTAACCGAAATAACCAGCTCGCCCTTGTTGCCCACCGCATCCATTTTGGCACGCACGCGTTTAATCATCTCCACCGTTTCAACGATATCCTCGTCCTCTTCTCCCGGCAGACCGATCATATAATACAGCTTGATGTTGCGCATTCCGGCAGCAGCAGCCAATTCGATAGAATTATAAACGTGCTCCTCCGTAATGCCCTTATTAATCGCAGCGCGCATCCGCTCGCTGCCTGCCTCCGGCGCTACGGTCATCGTGCGCTGTCCGCTCTGTGCCAGTGCATGCGCAATCTGCTCCGTGAGCATATCGGCGCGCATGCTGGCAACAGAAAACGGTATCTTGTGCTCTACCAAGTATTCCGTCAGCTCTGCCATCTGCGGATGATCGGATACGGCAGCACCCATCAGGCCCACCTTTTTCGTGCGCTCGGGACGCTTGGCGATATCTGCCAAAATATTTTCCAGCTTACGCGGACGCGGCTTGCGGAAGCAATAGCCTGCCATGCAGAAGCGGCAGTGACGGCCGCAGCCACGCGCCACCTCGACGATAAACATATCCTCAAATTCCGTTCCGCTCGTCACGATAGCAGAGGTGTGCGGATATGCGTCGATATCACGCGCCCATTGGCGCGCAACCTTCGCAGGCGCACCTTCCTGCGGCAGCAGGGCGGTAAACTCGCCCTCCTCATCGTACTGCGCCGTATAAAGGCTTGGAACATAAACGCCCGGCACCTGCGCCAGCGCCGCCAGGCGCTCTTGCTTGCTTTCCTCGCGGTAGATGGTATCCAGAACGTGCTGCACGGTTTCCTCGCCCTCGCCGATAACAAAGGCGTCAGCCACTGCAGCCAACGGCTCGGGATTAAAGGTAGCACAGGGACCACCGATAATCACCAGCGGTTCACGCTGATTGCGCTCCGCCGCCCGCAGGCGGATATTGCCCAAATCAAGCACCGTCAGCAGATTATCATAATCCATTTCAAAGGACAGCATGACGAAGATAACGTCAAAATCTGCCAGCGGACGCTGGTTTTCCAGGCTCAGCAGCGGCGTTTTGCTTTTGATATGCTCCTGCTGCAAGCGTTTATCCGGCAAAAAGAAGCGTTCGCAGGCACTGTCACCGCGCTCGTTAATCATCTGATACAGAATGTGCATTCCCAGGTTCGACATGCCCAGATGGTAGACGTTGGGGTAAATAAACGCTACCGGATGGCGTAAGCCCGGCGGATACACCTGCGCGCCGGTTTCATTTTCTCTTGTTTCTTTAATATAGTTTTTGATTATCCAGGACAAAGCATTTCCTCTCCGAATATCTATAATGTATTAAGAAAATATCAGCGCAAGATTACGCTGATATCTCTTGTATTTTACTGATGTTTTTCTGCCAGTTTGCGTTCAAACAAATCGATAACTGTTTTCAAAACCTTTAAGCGGGCATAATATTTGTTGTTGCCCTCAACCACAGTCCACGGTGCATACGAGGTGTCGGTGCGCACCAGCATTTCGTTGACTGCCGCTTCGTAGGCATCCCATTTATCACGGTTACGCCAGTCCTCATCCGTAATTTTCCACTGCTTGTTGGGGTCATTCTGACGGTCATTGAAGCGTCGCAGCTGCTCATCCTTGTCAATCTGCAGCCAGAATTTGGCGATGGCGATACCGTGCTCGCTCCACTGCGCCTCCATATCCTTGATTTCATCATAGGCGCGCTGCCATTCCTGCGGCTTGGCAAAGCCTTCGATGCGCTCTACCATGACACGTCCGTACCAGGTGCGGTCAAAAATCGCTATAGTGCCCGGCTGCGGCAATTTAGTCCAGAAGCGCCACTGATAATGGAACTGCTTTTCAACCACGTTCGGCGCCGCAATCGGATGCACATGGAAGCCCAACGGATCCAATGCCGCCGTCAGTCTGCGGATAGCGCCGCCCTTACCGGCAGCGTCCCAGCCCTCAAAGCCGATAACTACCGGAATCTGTGCCTTGAACATTTCAATCTGCAGCTGTGTCAGCTTTTTCTGGTACTTATCGAGCTTTTCCTTATATTCTTCTTTAGTAAGCTCCTTATTGGCGTCAATCTTGCTCAGCACATCATAGGTTGCCGCAGTGCGCTTATCAGAGGCAGGCTCTGCAGGCATCTGTACGGCCTTTTCGATAGCATCGGCAATCGTGCCGAATACCTCCAGACGCGCGCTGCGCGGATCATCGTCGGCAATCAGATGCCAAGGAGCGTTTACCGTATCGGTAGCCTCCAGCATTTTTTCGTAATGCGGCAAAAATTTATCGTAATCTTCGCTTTCATCAATCGCAGGATTCAGGTCACGCCACGCCTTACCCAGTGTTTTGGCATTCTTGGCGATATTTTTCTTTTGCTGCTCCGGTGACAGATGCAGGAAAAATTTAAGCACGAGATAATTATCGTCCGTGAGCATTTTTTCAAAGTTGTTGATATGCTCAAAGGAAACAGCAGGATACTTGGTGTTATCCTCTTTATCCGCAAGCTCGTTGGCGTTTTTCAGATAATACCAGCTGCGGTGATAAACAGCAATATGTCCCAACGCCGGCAGGCGCTTCCAGAAGGCACCGAAAAACGGCTGCTCCTGCATTACACCGCGCAATCGCACGCTGGAATAAACATTAAAGCCACGGGCATCCATCTGCTGCATCATTTCGTTAATCAGCGCACTGCGGCGTGCACCACGCCAGCCCTCAAACACGATGATAATCGGTCTTTTGGCGTCGCGGGCCATGCGCTGCGCCTTTCCCAGGCGTTCACCAAGCACTTCCATCTGCCTGTTGTATTCTTCCTTGGACACTTTTTTACTCAAATCCAGCTTTTCCAGCATTCTCCAACATCTCCTTACTGTGTGCGAGAATCTTTAAATCAGCGCTCCTCGTAGGGGTTAAGAGCGCGCGGTTTTCCCAATACCTCTGCCATGATAATGCCGTTGACCAGCGCCGCATGCTTCAGCTTGACGCGCTTTTTCGGTGCAGGCTGCGCCTGCGCGTAGCGCGCATTAAACGCTGCCGCAGCAGCGTTCATCTTTGCTTCATCATAGCTGTAATCACCGCGGGGATCATAATAAACCTTCCCCTTGTCATGCACTAGGTCTTCGTTTTCGCGGTGAATCCTGCCAGTGTAGTCATGCAGTGCTTCGCCGTCACGGTGAACTCTGCTGTCGTCATCACGGCGCACACGTATTCCGTCATGCACTACTCCTTGGCTGCTTTGACGCTTGCGTGCCTGCGCCGCTTCCGTCGTCTTTTTCAGACGGCGTTCAAACTCGGCAGCAAGGTCCTTAGGCTTAGCCTGCGTTTGCTGCTCTGCCTGCGGCGGCTCCTGCTGCCTGCGGCGGCGGTTGCGCCTGTCCAAAAATACGTTGGCCAGCATTACGAGGACAAAAAGCAGGGGGATTAAATCACTGTCAAACAAACCGCCCATAAGCTGCACCTCGCTTATTTACTGCCATCAGGCTTTTCCTCGCCCTCCGGGCTTACCTCAGCAATCGTGCGGCGCATCTGCGTATCTGCCTGAATATTGTTCAGGCGGTAATAATCCATTACGCCCAAGCGGCCGTTAGCCAGTGCTTCTGCCATCGCTGTCGGAACCTTAGCCTGTGCTTCCACAACCTTCGCCTGCATTTCCTGCGTATAGGCCTTCATTTCCTGCTCCTTGGCAACAGCCATCGCACGGCGTTCCTCAGCGCGCGCCTGAGCGATACGCTTATCTGCCTCCGCCTGGTCGGTCATCAGCGCAGCACCGATGTTACGGCCAACATCTACGTCCGCAATATCAATGGAAAGAATTTCAAAGGCAGTGCCTGCATCCAAGCCTTTATCCAAAACCGTTTTGGAAATATAATCGGGGTTTTCCAGTACCTTGCTGTGGTCGGCGCTGGAGCCTACGTTTGTTACAATGCCTTCGCCGACACGCGCAATAATCGTTGCTTCGCCGGCACCGCCTACTAAGCGGTCAATGTTGGCGCGCACGGTTACGCGCGCTTTAACCTTCAGCTCGATGCCGTCCTTGGCAACAGCGCTTACTACCGGAGTTTCGATAACCTCGGGGTTAACGCTCATCTGCACAGCCTCCAGCACATTACGGCCTGCCAAGTCGATGGCACAGCCACGCTCAAAGCTCAGCTCAATTTGCGCTCTGTGGGCCGCAATCAAAGCGTCGATAACGCGGTCAACGTTACCGCCTGCCAGATAATGCGCCTCCAGCTGGTTAACGTTAACGTCAAGGCCTGCCTTGTTCGCCTTAATCAGCGGCAGCACAATCTGCGACGCGGGCACACGGCGCAAGCGCATACCGATGAGGTTGAAAATGCCTACGTTAACACCGGCAGCGATGGCCGAAATCCACAGGCCCAACGGCACAAAGTTAAGAAAAATAGCAATACCGGCAATAGCAATGACTACCGCAAAGCCACTGCCGAAAATCATACTGAATAATAAATCCATAACGTCACTCCTTCGTCTGTTCTACAAAAATTTTGCTGCCCTCCACCCGCACAATAATCACGAGTGCGGACTTTTCGATATAATCTCCCTGACTGCTCACATCAAGACGCTTGCCGTCCACCAGAATCGTGCCTGCAGGACGCAGCGTAGTCAAGGCCGTGCCTCTTTTGCCCACCAGCATGCTCCAGTTTTTGCCGCCGGTGTAGCCTTCGCTGTTTTTTTGGCGTGTCCACAGCACAAAGGGATTATACTTGCTTTCTCTGGGCAGATACACGCACAGCAGGGTAATCACCAGCACCAAAAACAGATACACTGCCAAAAGCACCAGCGCCGCCCAGGCATTGCCGCCCAAAACGTAAAAGCCGCCGACTGTCAGGCACACCATGCCGCTGACACCGAAAATTCCGAAGCCCGGCACCACAAATTCTATCAGCAGCAGGACAAGGCCCGCCAGCATAAAATAATATTCCAATGGCATGACTGCACCTCCTCAACGCTTGTACAATTATAGTATAACAGAGTAAAAGCTTGAAGTAAATTTAAAGTTTGGGATGCTGCAAGGCTGCGGACCATCTTCAAACAAAATCATCGGCGTGACTTGCGCTTACGTAATATCGCTTACGTAATATCAACTTCTTTCATAACTGAAAGAAGTTGCAAGAAAGGTTCGCGCTTTCTGGAAAGCGCGGCAAAGCAAAAACTTTTTCGAGAAAAAGTTTTACCAAAAAGCTTTAAATAAGCTAAATCGCTTTGCTGGAAATAGCTATTTTTTCGTAGTTATGCCGAACGGTATACGCGGTAGTGTTTACAAATCTGTGGTTAGCATATGCCCAAACTGGCGTGACTAAGGTTGGGGTTAACTGTAAGCTGAAATGCCTAAGGTTCGCATGAGCAGCTACGGGGTATCCAAGTATTTCGCTGTAAGACGCTAATAAAGATATATCAAAAAAGACCTTAGCATCAGCTTTTGCCGCTGCCAAGGTCTTGATTGTTGTTTAACTTCAGTTTTCCGCCAGCACCTGCTTTAAAAGCTCCAGCGCGCTCGCTTCGCTCGCTTTGTTCGTGCCCAGCTCACCGCGGAAGGCACGCGCCAGGATGGATTTCTTCATCAGGTCGATGCTTGCCAAGGCCTGCTCCGTTGCCTGCTGTGCTGCGCGCTCGCGCGCCAGCAGGTCGTCGATGAGGCGCACGATTTCGTGCTGTTCGGAGAGGGTAGGGATTTTCAAGATAATACTTCTAATATCTTGCAATCCTAAACCTATCTTTGTAGCTCCACGCTGTTTATTTTGCATCTGTTGTAATCCAACATCCGACACAAAATACCAAGCTAAAAATTCTGCATACAAATCATTTTTCGGTCTCGCCAAAGCAACATGCTGATTTATATAAGCATCCATATCTTCTCTCACTAAACCAATCATACCAACATCAGCAGTAATTGAAATCAAAATGTCGTTCTTTTGCAATTTACTTCTTTGACCTTCTACTTGATCTGGTAATTCAACATATTGTATGTCAGAAAAATCTAGTTCTATTGTTCCATGATTTAAATTTCCCATACGAACAAATATGGAACCTTTGTCTGAATAATATTTAGCCCATCCACGAGAACCACTCGTCACATACTCAAAAAAGTCTTCGCCTTTTTTCTCTTCCCAACTTTCATCGCTCACGCCATTCTCCCGACGCCACTGCTTTGTCAGCTTGCCCGTAAATGCCTTGTGCAAAATTGCTGCCTTGCGCACGGCAAAGCTTTCCGCAACCTCCTGCAGTCGTTCCTTTGCTTCGTCGAGCTTGGCAAAAAGCTCTTCGATGCGCTCAACAATGCGTTGCTGTTCGGAGAGCGGAGGAAGAGGGATGGGATATGTTTGTACATATTTAGGTTGCGCCCTCATCAAAGAACCACCAACGCCAGATACATTAGAAAGCATAAACTCTCTAAAATATTTTGACTGAAAGCAGTACATTAAATAATTTGCATCAATATGATTATTCCTAATGACAATCCATTCAGAAGAAGCTATCAATTCATTATCAGTAAACTGACTAACTTTCCATACACGATTTATTCTTGGATTGATTTTGCACAACAAAACATCTTTCTTGCAAACACTTTGTTTTGAAGAACCTATGTCTGAGCCTGCGATAATTTCAGGATAATTGTCAACCATACTTGGAACACTGTACAACTCAAAAATTTTATCCGGTTCACTAATAGGGTTTACTGATTTAGAAATATATTTATTAACATCTCCAAGCCTTACCCACACCCAATTCTCCGGCACCTCATAAGGCTGTTCCTCCGCAGGCACCAGCGCCTGCTGCAAGCGTTCTTCTATTGTCAATGCTGTCTTTTTCTTTGGCATTGCCAGCTCTCCTTTATAAGCAAACATTCTATTGCTTTAATCTATAATTTATGATAAAATGTTTTTGACAACCGGTTCACGGGGTGGGATTGCCTTCATTCTCTACGAATGGAGGTGATGTCTATGGTATATTTCAGCTTTCAGGATTTAATGTCCTTTGGAATTTTTATCGTAGCATTACTTACGTTCATTTTTAAGAACAAAAAGTAATAAAAAAGTTACGGACATAGAAAAACCGCCCCTTGACTTTGGCGAGCTCGGAGCGGATTTTTCTTAACTAAACTCGGCAACCCACCTCTGTGGGCGGTTGTCTTTTCTATATCTAATATACCACACAATCCATAGCTTTGCAAGTTTTGAATTTGTGCAACAAAAAGAAAACCACTCCTACACTTTGCGGGGTAAGAAGTGGCTTTCTAAAACTTTTTGTCTTTTCTAGTCTAGTATACCACAGAAGCCTTATCTTTGCAAGTTTTGGATTGTGCAGAATGTAGTGAAAGGCTCCCCTCGGGGGGAGCTGGCGCCCGCAGGGCGACTGAGAGGGGTCTGCTGTCTTTATGCTTTCTTATAGTGAACCCCTCTCCGTCATCGCTACGCGATGCCACCCGCCCCAGGGCGCCTTCTCTTGCCCTACGGGCAATTCACCTTGTCTCCCCAAGGAGAGGCTCTTCTCTTTCTTCCTTCATCCTTCACTATATTCTTATCTTTGCAAGCTCCTCAGCTCCTGCGCCACACTCTGCAGCAAATCCACGGCCTCTGCCAGCTTTTCCGCAGCCTCTGCCGCGCTTTCCGCCGGGTCCGGCAAATCCTCGTAATCCAGCACGCTGTCATCCTTAATCAGGCCAAGGTCTAGGCTGTTGCCCTTCTGCGCAATTTCCTCACGCGTAAAGCACTGCCAGCGCTCGTCTGCCACCTTGCTTCTGTCCTCTGCCGTGTAGGCCGCCTCAAAGCCGGCAAAGTCGCTCGCCTTCAGCGGGTTCGTCTTGCCGAAGGACGGCATATTGGTGCGCAAATCATAAAACCACACGGCCTTGGTGCTGTCCTTATCCGTTTTTTCGCGCGTAAAGAAAAGTACGTTGGTCTTGACACCCTGCGCGTAAAAAATACCTGTCGGCAAGCGCAGAATAGTGTGCAGATTGCACTTATCCATCAAATCGACACGAATCCTTTCGCCGTCACCGTCGGCAAAAAGCACATTGTCCGGCAGCACTACGGCAGCGCGCGCCTTGCCGTCAGCCTTCAGGCTGCGGTAAATGTGCTGCAAAAAGTTCAGCTGCTTGTTGCTCGTGGGATAGGTAAAGTCGTCACGCGTTGCACGCTCGCCGCCTTTTTTCGTACCGAAGGGCGGGTTTGTCAGCACCACGTCATAGCCCTGCATTTCCTTGCCCACGTTGGAAAGCGTATCGCCCAAAATAATTTTGCTCTGGATGTCGTGCAGCATGGCGTTCATCAGCGCCAAGCGGTGCGTATCATGCACCAGCTCGCAGCCGGTAAAGGCCTGCGTATATTCAAAATCCGCCGTTTCCTCATCCAAATCAAAGAAATCGTTCGTCTGCTCACGCACAAAATTGCTTGCCGCAATCATAAAGCCGAATGTGCCGCAGGCAGGATCGTTACAGCGCTCGCCGGCCTTGGGTGCCACTAGGCGCGTCATTACGTCAATCAGCACACGCGGAGTAAAGTACTGCCCGGCGCCGCTCTTCTTTTCGTTAGCGTTTTTCTCCAGCAGTCCCTCGTAAAGATTACCCAGGCCCTCCTCCTTCGCGCTGAACCAGTCCAGCTCGTCAATCGTCCTGATAATCTTTTCCAGGTTCTTCGGCTCGTCGATGTTCGTCGCCGCGCCCTTGTAAATCTCCTGAATGCGTCCCGTGCACCGCTCGCCCAGGTAATCCAACAAATCCTTGTAAAAGCTCTTCAGCTCCAGGCCCTTGCGCGCCAGCAAATCATCCCAGCGATAGCCCTCCGGGATATTTTCCTCGCTGCCGGTTTCCTTGGCCATTTTCAAAAATAAAATATATGTCAGCTCCGTAACGTACTGATGATAAGTAATGCCATCATCACGCAGCACGTTACACAAATTCCAGAGCTTTGCTACAATCTCCTGTGTATTCACGCAGTTTTGCCTCCATCTTCATATAAATAAACGTTGAATTCGCTCACGATATTATCCAAATCGTCGGCGAATATTTTTTGTGCCCGCGCATAACCGCCCAAGCGCTGCAAGCGTTTGTCCTCCTTAAAGGCCTCCACGCTCAAAATATCCTGCTGCTGCATATAGCCGCGGATAATATCCAGCCACTTCTGCTGCGCAGGCGTAAACTTATGGTTTTTGTTCAGCTTGTCAAAGGCACGGCTCAGCTGTGAATTTTTGCTCACCAGCTCCGTTCCCAGCATATAGCGCCTGATGAGGCTGATAATGCCTGCCACCATCGTGCTGTTCGTGTATTCCGAATAGGCATCGTTCAGCTGCAGCGCCGTAAAGCCGTTGGCATCCAGCGTCAGCAGCAGCTCCTTCAGCTGCGCCTTTGTCAAATCCTTCGGACGGGTGCAAATAATATGCAGGGCAGCAATTTCGTTGGCGTGGCTCTTTAAATACGCCGCAAAATCGTTCAGATAATCTCCGGGCTTGGTCTTGTGCGCACCGTAGCCGCGCGTATGACCGGTAAGCTCATCCTTGCCGTCATAAATCATCCCGCCCATATTGCCGCCGGCCCGATATTTTTCCAGCTGCTCCAGCGCCTCCTGGTGCTGCAGCAAAAGCTCCTTGGCCTTGGCGGCATCCGCCTGCTGCAGCTCACCGGCAAAGGCTGCCACATCCTTGCCCGTCGCCAGCACAAACTCCTTCTTCGTCTGCTCGTCCAGCTTATTCAGCTTGCGGCGCAGCTTTAAGGCCACCTGCTTGGCAATATCGGTAATCGCCTCCGCTGCCTCCGCTTCATCAAGCTGCTTCAGCAAATCCTGCACGGAAATCTGCGGATTGGCAACAGCAGGCATCGTCACCACCGGCTGCAGGCTGTTATATACGCCCACCGGGTCATAAATCTCAAAATGATCCTTGCCGATTTTATCGCAGCGGCGCGTTGCACGTCCCAGCATCTGCTCAAACAGAATACGCGATTTCACGCAGCGCATAAACACCAGCGTGGTAATCTCCGGCACGTCGATGCCGGTAGTCAGCAAATCAACCGTCACCACAATGCTGGGGAAGCGTTCATTCTTAAAGCGCTTGATTTTTTCCTGAATCTTTTTCTGGTCACCATTGGCCACACTGCCGGTAATCTTCATAATCGCATCGCTGTCCAGATTATCCTTGGCATAAAGCTCCTGCAGTATGCTCACAATCATATCGGCATGCGTATCGGTAGCAGCGTAAATCAGCGTTTTGCCGTAGGTTTCCGGTGCGTCGGGATAAAGATTTTTGGCAATCTCCGCCAGCACTGCCCTGTTGAATTCCGGCACGATAACCTTGCGGTTGAACTGGTCGACATCAAAATCGACATCATCATCCAAATAAGCCGTATCAAGCTCGCCTGTTTGCTTGTTAATATATTTAACAGTATCGCCCTTTTTGAGCTGAATTCCCTGCTCGCTGAGCTTAGTTGTCAGCTGATGCGGTGCGTCATGGTCAATCAGATAACCATCCAGCACAGCCTCGCGATAGGTGTAGGTATAAACAGGCTCGCCGAAAATTTCCGTTGTCTGCAGGGCAGGCGTTGCGGTGAGCGCAATTTTTACCGCGTTAAAATAATCCAGCACATAGCGATACTTGCTCTGGTAATCGCGCTGGTCGCGATAAAGCTGCTCCGCCTCTGCCATTTCCTTATCCAGAATATAACCGCGGTGCGCCTCGTCGATAATAATCAAATCGTAATCGCTGACTGCGGGAATGCGATCCTCACTTTCGGCGTACATAATACGCTTCATCATGCCCTGTACGGTAGCAACGTGCACGGCAGTTTCCGCATCAATCAGCTTATCGGTAAGCTCCTTGATATTGTAAATCTGGTCCAGCGTCTGCAGGCTTTCCAACTTAACCTCTTTAAAGACATCCTGCGCCTGCACGCCCAAGGCGTTGCGGTCAACAAGGAATAAAATACGCTTAAAGCGCTTTGCCTTCAAAAAGCGGTAAATCATGCCCAAAACCGTGCGCGTTTTGCCGGTGCCCGTGGCCATCGCCAGCAGCGCCGTCCGCTTGCCGCAGCGCACTGCATTATCCACCGCCTGCACAGCCTTCAGCTGATAATCGCGCAGATGCAGTCCGTTTTCATCCTGCAGGAAATCATACGGCAAAGCATCTAAGGCAGCGTTGCCCTCCGCGGTGTTTTCCTGCAGCATTTCCTTCAAACCTAAGGGAGAAGGCCAGCCTGCCATAGCCCGCGGCATATTGCCGCTTTGACGCAAATCCGCAAACCAGATGCCGGATTTTATCTGCAGCTGCTGAACATAAGGCCTGCCGTTGGCAGCAAAAACAAAGGGCACCTTAAAATCCTGCCACTGCCCCAGCAAATATTCCGCATCGCATTTTCTCACAGCGCGCGCATAATCCTTGCATTGGTAGCTGATAACGCTGGAAATATCCGTATCCCACTTTTTCGCTTCGATAAAGCCCACAAGCTCCGTACCAATAAAAAGTGCGTAATCGGCGTAGCCCTTTTCCTCATTACCCGGCACCTTGTCCGTAGGCCATTCGGCAATCGCCAGATTGCGTCCCTTCGCAGGACGGCAGCCCTTGCTGTAACGCAAAACAGTGGTGTCCGCCTCCCAGCCAACCTGACGCAGCTGCTCGTCAATCAGGCAGCGTGTTTCCGCTTCTGTTTTCGGTCGTCTGTTGGCAGCCTGCAGATTCGCTTTTCTGCGCTCCTGCTGCGGCACCGGTACAGCCTGCTGCGCCTTCTCGTTATCCTGCTTGCGCAGGCGCGCTTCCTCCGCCTTGTCCTTGGCAGTTTCAACAAAGGCTGCCTCTGCCTGCTCCGTCGGCAAATGATATTCCTGATGCTGATAGCTGTAATCGCCATACACCTGCATGAACCATTCGCAAAGACTGTACGCCTGCGGCAGCAGCAGCTTAGCCTTCTGCAGCGAATCCGTACCCTCATGGCGCGCTTCGTTGCCGCCCAAGCGCAGGCGGTGCATAATGCGTGCCAAATCCTCTGTGATATACTCTTCGTTTTCCAGCAGACGGATTTTATTTACCAGTGTATCCTTCATCTGATAAGGCATTGCTATATTGTCAAAATCAAACATTTTATTAACGATATCTTCGCACAGCAGGCCCAACTTAAAAAGGCAGGAGTTGGAATCGCTGTACAGATAGCGCTCCGCGAACTCGCCTGTTTTTTCCAGACCGGGAAATTGTGTGCGTAAAAAGCTGAAGCCAGATGCCATAAAAACGGCCTCCTTTGAGCTGTAAAAATGATAATAATATATTTATATTCGCCTTGAAACAAAATTTACCTGCTGAATATGTTTTCGCAAAAGATATTGCCGCTGCAATAAAAAAGCTGCCCGCCTTCCTGTACGAAGAAAGCAGGCAGTCCTTCGGTCCGCTAATCGCTATAAAGTAAAATAACCGCGCCAAGATTTCTCTTAGCACGGTTATCAGTTGTTATTTGAGCAATTCACGAACCATAACGTTAATACGTTTGCCATCTGCACGGCCTTTGGTTTTTGCCATAACTGCCGGCATTACCTTGCCCATATCCTTGGGACTTATAGCGCCAACAGCAGCAATAACTTCTGCCACGATAGCCTTCAGCTCGTCATCGCTGAGAGCTTCCGGAAGATATTTTTTCAGTATAGCAATTTCTTCCTTAGCTTGGGCAACCAATTCGTCACGACCTGCTTTTTGGAATTCCTCAACAGAATCCTGACGCATTTTGACCTCTTTCATCAAGACAGCCAGAACCTCATCATCTGTAAGTTCTTTTTTGTCATTGATTTCAACATTTTTAATATTAGCACGCACCATGCGGATAACAGACAAACGCAGTTTACCTGCTTCTCTGTCCTTCATGGCCTGCTTCATATCAGCAGTCAATTGGTCTTTTATAGACATACAGCCCGCCTCCAATTATCTGGTTTTACGTTTTCTGGCTGCTTCGGATTTTTTCTTACGTGCAACGCTCGGCTTTTCATAGTGCTCGCGTTTTCTTACCTCAGAAAGAATGCCTGCCTTTTGGGTTGCTCTTTTAAATCTGCGCAGTGCGCTGTCTAAAGTTTCATTCTTGCCAACTTTAATTTCTGCCATCTGTTCTCCCTCCCTCCACACACTTAGGGAAGTGTATATGCAAATTAAGTTTTCAGCTGTTGCCAGCTAAAAACACTTACTGATTAATTATACAAGAAAAGACAAGCATTGTCAAGGTTTAGCATGGGGGCCAACCCAAAGCTTTGCCGCCAATTACGTGAATATGTAAATGTTTTACTGTCTGACCGCCTTCATCGCCGGTGTTGATAACAACGCGGAAGCCTTTTTCGGCAATTCCGGTCTTTTCAGCGATCATTTTAACCTTGCCCAGCATGTATGCAACCAGCTCGGGGTCCGCAGTAGTGATGTTAGCTGTGTGGTCCTTAGGCATCAGCAGCACATGAACCGGGGCAGCCGGAGCAACGTCATTGATAGCAATCATTTTATCATCTTCGTACACTTTGGTAGAAGGGATATCGCCCTTAATGATTTTGCAAAAAATACAATCCTCAGCCATTTCATGTCCCTCCTCTCATTTATCGTATCTAGTTATATTCTACTTTTTAAAATAAAATCCTGCTAAATTTTATTTTATTTCTCCAACAATTCCTCTAACAGCTTTATTATCAAGAGACCACTGAACCTGCCAAGTTCTTCCATTTATCGTATCCAAAAGCAAAAACGTATATATATTTTGCGTAGGATACAATTTAAACCTGCCATTTTGTGCCTGTGACGCATCAACCAGCGGTAAAGAATTTAACGAGCATTCAAATCTGGCTCCGTCATTATTGATGCCATATTGTACCTGAGTTATTCTACCATCACTGGTATTTAATTTCAAAAAATTGTACATATTTTCTGTCGGATACAATTCATATACAGAATTAGAATTCTGTACTTCTGCTGAGCAGCCGACAAAAAACGACGAAACAAAAACTAATGAAAGCACTAATAACAAAGAACCTTTTTTCACAAAACGAGTTAACATCATTATTATCACTCCTATTAGAATAATAATATACTAATTCAATTCGCCCAGCAAAAAATCCTCTTTGATGCCGGTAATTTTTACCTTGGCAATGGTATTCGCCAGCTCCGCAGTTCCCGGAACGACAACGCGCAGGTACGGACCACACAGGCCCTCCATATGCTCATCATCCACAGGCTGCTCGAACAGCACCTCTTCCACCTTGCCAACAGTGCTCTGCAGCATTTGCTGATGCAGCTCCTCGTCCACCTTCGCCAGACGCGCCGCACGCTCGCTCTTCACTGCCTCGTCCACCTGCTCCGGCATTTCGGCTGCAGGCGTGCCCTTGCGCTTGGAATAAGGGAAGATGTGCATTTTGGCAAAGCCGCATTGCTTGGCAAATTCCAGCGTAGTCGCAAAGTCCTCCTCGGTTTCGCCGGGGAAACCCACGATAACGTCCGTAGTAATTGCCACATCAGGCACCTGCGCACGAATTTCGTTCACCAGCTCTGTAAAGCGTTTTGTGTCATAAGGACGGTGCATAGCGCGCAAAATCTTGTCGCAGCCGCTTTGCAGCGGCAAATGCAGGTGACGCTGCAGGCGCGGTTCCTCTGCCATCAGCTGCAGCAGACGCGGCTCCACCTCCACGGATTCCAAAGAACCGAGGCGCACACGCTGCACGCCTTCAACGCTCAGCGCTGCCTTTACCGCATCATACAACGTAACGTGCTTGCCTTCCTTCGCCAGCTCCTTGCCGTAGCAGCCAAGGTGAATGCCGATGAGCACAACCTCCTTGTAGCCTGCGGCAACCAGCTTGCCGACCTCCTCGCGGATGCTGTCCAGGCTGCGGCTGCGCAGCGGACCGCGCGCAAAGGGAATAATGCAGTAGGTGCAATATTGGTTGCAGCCCTCCTGAATTTTGAGGAAGGCGCGGGTTTTATCGGTTTCCGTGCCAACGCCAAGCTCTTCAAATTTAGTGTCTACAGTCATCTGCTGTACATTGTCCAAAATCTCCGTGCGCTTGTGCTCCAAAGCCTCCTCGACCAGCTCCACAATGCGGCCACGCTCCTGATTGCCAATGATTACATCAACACCTTCGATAGCACGCACCTCCTCCGGCGCAGTCTGCGGATAGCAGCCTGTAACAACCACCAAGGACAGCGGATTATGACGCACAGCGCGATTGATAATCTGACGCGATTTGCGCTGACCGGTATTGGTAACAACGCAGGTATTAACTAAATAAACGTCTGCCGGTTCACCGAAAGGCACAACCTCATAGCCTGACGCACGGAAAATCCCCTCCATGCTGGCAGTATCGGCCTGGTTAACCTTACAGCCCAGCGTATAAAATGCAATTTTTCTCATCTATGTTTAATCTCCTAAATCTCCGGTTTCATAAAAAATCGCTGAAATAGCAACAAGTCCTGCCGTTTCCGCACGCAGAATGCGTCTTCCCAGCGATACGGGCACAGCGCCTGCTGCGCGTGCCGCATCCAGCTCCGCTTCGCTGATACCGCCCTCAGGACCGATAATCAGCAGCAAATCTGTCAACGCGCCCTTGGTCTGCGCCTCCTTCAGCGCCGCCTTCAGGCTCTTTTTATCCTCGCACTCGTAAGCGATAATCTTCGTAGTGCAGTCATTCGCCGCCAGCATCTGGGCCATCGTCTGCACAGGCTGCACCTCGGGAATAATATCACGCTTGCTCTGCTTCGCCGCGGATTCGGCAATCTTCTGCCAGCGCTCAACCTTCTTGGCAGCCTTCGCACCGTCAAGGCGCACCACGGAATGCTCCATAGCCACAGGCACCACGCTGTAAGCGCCCATCTCCACAGCCTTTTGGATAATGAACTCCATCTTCTCGCCCTTCGCCAGGCCCTGCGCCAAAATCAGGCGTACCGCCGGCTCATGGCTTTCCGCCAGCTTCTCCAGGCAATGCACAGTCACGCACTCGCTGTCAATCGCTGTAATCTCCGCCAACGCGCTCACGCCGTCGTCACTCACAAGCTGCAGCTGCGCACCCGGCTGCATCCGCAGCACCTTACTGATATGACGTGCATCCACGCCCTCAATAGTCATTGTTTCGTTATATAATTGCGGTACAAAAAAACGATGCATATAGGTTTCCTTTCTGTAAAAATTGATACCCCTCTCCGCCTCGACAAGCTCGGCACCTCTCCCCAAGGATAGGCAAAAAAAGAATCACAAAGGACAAGAGAGGCTCCCCTCGGGGGGAGCTGTCGCCTGTAAGGCTACTGAGAGGGGACTGCTTAAAGCTTTAACGAGCAATCGCTATATCGTATAGCGAATAAAAATTTTAGCAAATGAGTGTCTGGAACCATAGAAGCAAGGGTACGTAACATACTGTTATCGTCTGCCAAATTTTACCGCTGCTTCGTCCTGGTTCCACACGAAAATTGCGTTGTGCCGCAGGCACGGGAAAATTTTTCCTGAGCGGAACGATATGGCCATTGCGACGCACAACCCCTCTCCGCCTCGACAAGCTCGGCACCTCTCCCCAAGGAGAGGCAAAAAGGATGGCTTAAAGTCCTAAACGAAACAACCCTCAGTCATCGCCTATGGCGATGCCAGCTCCCTTTCAGGGAGCATATAAAGTTCGCAAGAAACGAATGTTAAAACTTCTCTATACCATATATCTTCCCTGAAAGGGAAGGTGGCTGCGAGCTTTGCGAGCAGACGGAAGGGTTGTGACACTGGCAATTGCGACGCATAAAAACTTCTTACTTCTTCTTCATCTGCATAACAACCCAGCCGCCGCGATGGTCAACCGCGTCAACATAAAGGCCCTGCGCCTGCGCCGCAGCCTCCACATCCGGCATACGCTCCTCAATAATACCGCTCGCCAAAAGCACACCGTCATCATTCAGCTTCTGCGGAATATCCTGCAGCAGCATAATAACAATATCGGCAATAATATTAGCGATAATAACATCAGCCTTGCCCTCAGTGCCATGCAGCAAATCGCCCTCGCGCACCTCAATCTGCTCGCTCAAGCCATTATCCGCAACATTCTCCTTCGCCACGCGCACTGCCACAGCGTCAATATCCACAGCCTTAACAGACTTAGCGCCCAGCATCGCCGCAGCAATCGCCAGAATACCGCTGCCGGTACCAACGTCAAACACTGTAGAATCAGGCGTAATAACCTTCTCCAGGCGCTCCATCATCATATTAGTAGTGTGGTGCGTGCCAGTACCAAAAGCCATACCAGGATCAATTTCAATAACATGCTCGCCTTCCTTAGGATCATACTCCTCCCAGCTCGGCTTAATAACAAGGCTCTTGCCCACATGAGTAACATGGAAATACTGCTTCCATTCGTTAGCCCAATCCTGCTCGCTCACCTTGCGGAAGCGGGTATTGCCGAAACGGTACTTGCCGATGCGCTCTTCAATCAGCGCCAGCTGCTCGTCAATCTCTGCCAGGCGTTTTTCCAGCTTCTCATCATCAGCATAATAAGCGCTGACGGTAACAACCTCGGTATTCTCCTGCTCCGGAATATCGCACAGCTCCCAGGTACCGCTGTTGCGCAAATCATTAATCAGCTGCGGGTCCTCAATCGCAACTCCCTTAGAACCGATGCTCGTCAGCATATCCGCTACGGCCTCAACTGCTTCATGCGTTACCGCTACATTAACTTCTATCCACTGCATTGTATGCACTCCTTTGAAAATTATTCATTATATTATTATACACTATCATAGCAGGAAATGTACACAATCACTTGACGCAATGCGCCAATCAATTTATACTTGATGTAGTACTTTATACTATAATAATTAAGGGAAAGAAAAGAAGGTAACCAAATGCTCTCATTAGACAAAATTTATCATGCAGCCTTCATCCTTAAAAGCGTAGCACGTAAAACAGATTTAATAGCTGCTCCGCATTTAAGCGAAGGCAACAACTTGTATCTGAAAACAGAAAACCTGCAGGTAACAGGCAGCTTCAAGGTACGCGGTGCCTACTACAAAATCAGCCAGCTTACACCTGAGGAAGCAAGCAAAGGCGTAATCGCCTGCAGCGCCGGCAACCACGCGCAGGGCGTAGCACTTGCTGCAACCAGCATGGGCATCAAAAGCGTCATCTGCATGCCGGACGGCGCACCGATTATGAAGGTAGAGAACACCAAGCGCCTGGGCGCACAGGTGGAGCTTGTTCCCGGTGCCTACGACGAAGCACATGACCGCGCCGTACAGCTGCAGGAAGAAACAGGCATGACCTTTATCCATCCGTATGACGACGAGCTTGTTATTGCCGGCCAGGGCAGCATCGGCCTGGAAATTTTAGACCAGCTGCCGGATGTAGAAGCAGTAATCGTACCGATTGGCGGCGGTGGACTTATCAGCGGCGTAGCCTTCGCTATCAAAAGTCTGCGTCCGGAGGTTAAGGTTTACGGCGTGCAGGCAGCAGGCGCAGCCAGCATGTTCAAAGCCTTCCATGACCATAAATACGAAACTCTGGAGCACGTCAGCACCTTTGCCGACGGCATTGCTGTAAAAACTCCTGGTGAAAACACCTACGAGCTCATCAGCAAATATGTTGACGATATCGTTACCGTAAGCGAGGACGAAATCGCAACTGCAATTTTAACCCTGATTGAAAAGCAGAAGCTGATTGCCGAAGGTGCAGGCGCAACTCCGGTAGCAGCAGCTCTGTTCGACAAGCTGCCGATTAAGGGCAAGAAAACAGTCTGCGTTGTATCCGGCGGTAACATCGACGTTAATATTCTTTCGCGTGTTATCACCCGCGGTCAGGTTACCAGCGGCCGCAGAGTCAACCTTGTTATCATGCTGGAGGACCGTCCGGGCCAGCTGCTCAAGGTCAGCGAGATTATCAGCCAATGCGGTGCCAATGTTGTCGGCGTACACCACAACCGCAGCGATGCCAACATGGCCATCACCGGCTGCTTCCTCAAACTGGAGTTGGAAACACGTGATGCCGCCCAAATCAAAGAAATCGAAGACAAGCTGACGGCAGCAGGCTTCAAGCTAGTCAGCGACCAAACTGCAGCACAGCATTAACAACAAAAAAATTACCACAGCCTACATAAAATGTAAGCTGTGGTTTTTTTTATAGTGCGTTATACCCGCTCTTACTATTCTACGGTAACGCTCTTAGCCAAGTTTCTCGGTTTATCTACGTCTAATCCTTTGGAAACACTCACATAATAACCCATAAGCTGCAGCGGAATAACTGCCAGACTGGTCATGAAATGCTCGTCAGTCTTAGGAATATACACTGTGAAATCAGCGGTATCCTCAATATTATAGTTGCCATAGGTAGTCAGGCCCATCAGATAAGCGCCACGGCTGCGGCACTCTACCATGTTGCTGACAGTCTTTTCGTAAAGCTCGCTTTGAGTCAGTACGCCGATAACCAGAGTACCGTCCTCAATCAGGCTGATAGTGCCGTGCTTCAATTCGCCGGCAGCATAAGCCTCACTGTGGATATAAGAAATTTCCTTCATCTTCAGGCTGCCTTCAAGGCTGACAGCGTAATCCAGACCACGGCCGATAAAGAAGATATCCTTAGCGTTTACCTGCTTAGCGGCAAACCATTGGATGCGTTCCTTATCTTCAATAATCTTTTGGATTTTATCCGGCAGCTGTGCCATTTCCTGAATCAGCTCCAGATATTTTGCTTCATCAATAGTACCGCGAACCATAGCAAACTGGATTGCCAGGCAGTAAGCAGCAATCAGCTGAGTGCTGTAAGCCTTGGTAGTTGCAACGGCAATTTCCGGGCCTGCCAGAGTATAGAAAACATTATCTGCTTCGCGGGCAATAGAGCTGCCTACTACGTTAACGATGCCAAGAGTTTTGATGCCCTCTTCTTTAGCCAGACGCAGAGCTGCCAAGCTGTCGGCAGTCTCACCGGACTGACTGACAATGATAACCAGCTCGTTCTTGCTCAGCAGAGGCTTGCGGTATCTGAACTCGGAAGCCAGCTCGGTACGAACAGGAATCTGTGCCAAATCCTCAATTACATATTGCGCTGCCACGCCTACATGATACGCACTGCCGCAGGCAACGATGCAGATCTGGTCAATCTTTTTGATATCCTCGTCGCTGAGGCCGACAGCGCTCATATCCAGCTTGCCGTCAACCAGTACGGAATTCAGAGTATCGCGTACTGCCTTGGGCTGCTCGTGGATTTCCTTCATCATGAAATGCTCAAAGCCTGCTTTTTCGGCAGCTTCGGCATCCCATTTAATTTCGGTCAACGGTTTTTCGATTACTTCTTCATCAACGTTGTAGAAGGTAACCTCGCCGTTAGCCAGACGAGCCATTTCCAGATTACCGATGTAATATACCTTACGAGTGTATTTCAAAATAGCAGGCACGTCGCTGGCAACATAGCATTCGCCGTCCTGTACGCCGATAATCATCGGGCTGTCCTTACGGGCAACATAAATTTCACCAGGATATTCCTTGAACATTACTGCCAAAGCATATGAGCCGCGCATACGGATCATGGCATGGCTCAAAGCATCGGTCGGAGTATGCTCGTATTTTTTATAGTAGTAGTCAATCAGCTTAACGGCAACCTCGGTATCAGTCTGAGAATAGAAGGTATAGCCGTTATGCAGCAGCTTTTCCTTCAGCTCCTGATAGTTTTCGATAATACCGTTGTGTACGGCAACTACATTGCCATCAGCACTTGCATGCGGATGCGCATTAGTTTCGGAAGGTTCGCCATGGGTTGCCCATCTGGTATGACCAATACCACAGGTACCGATGAGGCTTTGTCCGCCATTAGTTTTGGCATAAAGCTCTTTCAGACGACCTTTAGCTTTAACAATCTGCACCTGCGCACTGCCGTCACGCACTGCGAGGCCGGCAGAATCGTAACCACGATATTCAAGCTTAGACAGACCATCTAACAGAATAGGCGCTGCCTGCTTATTTCCACAAAATCCAACAATACCACACATAAATACTTTTCCTCTTTTTCTACTATTTTTTTCTTTTTGCCTTATGCTTCAAAGCCATTAGGGTTGTTCTTCTGCCAGTTCCAGGAATCGCGGCACATGTCCTCAATATCCAGCTCTGCCTTCCAGCCAAGCTTTTTCCACGCCTTTGACGGATCTGAATAGCAGGTGGCAATATCCCCTGCACGACGTTGGTCAATTACATAAGGTATCTTAATTCCAGTAGCCTTTTCAAATGCTTTGACTAAATCCAGCACTGAATAGCCAATACCTGTACCAAGATTATACACCTCTACGCCGCATTTGTCATCTATTGCCTGCAAAGCTTTCACATGACCTTTAGCCAAATCCACTACATGAATAAAGTCACGCACGCCAGTACCATCAGGAGTGGGATAATCATTACCAAAAACATGCAGGCGCTCCAGCTTGCCAACAGCTACCTGAGTAATATACGGCATCAGGTTATTGGGAATGCCATTGGGATTTTCGCCAATCAGACCGGAGCTGTGCGCACCGATAGGGTTAAAGTAACGCAGCAGAACCACATTCCACTCCTGATCAGCTACATACATATCACAAAGTATTTGCTCCAGCATCGACTTTGTCTGGCCATAAGGATTAGTGCACTGCCCTTTAGGACAGGTTTCCGGAATAGGCACTACAGCAGGATTACCGTAAACCGTTGCCGAAGAGCTGAAAATAATATTCTTACAGCCTGCTTTACGCATTACGTCCAGCAGTACCAAAGTACCGGAAATATTGTTCTCATAATACTCCAATGGCTTCTGTACCGATTCGCCCACTGCTTTCAAACCGGCGAAATGAATACAGCAGTCAAAGCTATGCTCATCAAAAACTTTTTGCAGGCCGGCACGATCCCTGATATCAGTTTCATAAAAAGGGATTTGCTGACCAGTGATTTTTTCTACACGCTGCAGTGCCAGCCTGCTGGAATTAACAAGATTATCTACTACTACAACACTGTGACCAGCTTTAAGCAGTTCAATGACAGTATGCGAGCCGATGTAACCAGCTCCGCCTGTGACTAAAATATGCATTTTTTCACCTCAATTTTTTCGCATCAGGCAGCTATTAATTTCTGCCTACAGTATTATTTTACAACCTTTCGCCTTAAACTAAGGTGAACAAGCTAACTGTTTTTTTCATAATTTCTGTTTAACTGCCGATAATCGGCTTATTTTCCATAGTATTTACCAGCTTAGAAAGCTGCCATTTTATTGTTTCCGCCGGCTTTTCATAATTACCCATTTCACGCAGTCCGCTTTCACGCACACGTTTTTTCAGAAACTTATTGCCATCCTTTTTATAAACGAAAAGGTCTGCAGACGCTGCAACGCGTACATAGGTATCGTTGTCAAAGCGCATGCTCCAACCGCTCACAAGTGTTTCGTCCATTTCATAGATGCGTGCAACAACCAGCACATCCATTTTGCTTTTTTCCGCCAAAGCGGCTAAAGATGCTGCATCCAGCTTCACACCATCACGCACAGCCTGACTCACCAGCTTCTGCGCCTCGCCGCCATCTATGATTTGATAATCCGGAAAGCGATAGCCCAGCTTGACCATCTGCCGCCACTGTTTATAAACAGCGCCGTCCACACCGCCGTCCTGGTCGATAACCACAAAGCCCACAGGACGCTCCGCAAAATCTGCCCGCGCCGCCTGCGGTACCAAGGCTGTAAACAAGGAGGCAAATACTACTAAAAAGCAGATTTGCAGCAGCCATCTAATTTTTTTCATAAGTATCACCTGCCAATTAATCGGCATTCGCTGCCAACAGCAGCTCAACAGCTCCACGTGTCACCTGCACCATATAGCCGAAGGCACGCTGATAAACATCAGGCGGTGCTACGCTTTCGCTCTGCGTGCGCTTAACTACCACGCCGCAGACAGCACCAGCCTCTAAGCCTAACGCCTGCGAGGTCACGAACAAAGCGGATGTTTCCATTTCATAGTTCAGCACGCCCAGCGCCTGCCATTCCTGCATCGTCCCGCGGAAGCGGCGTGGCACATAGCCGGTGAAGCTGTCATAACGCTCCTGCCCCGGCCAGAAGGTGTCGCTGGAGGCCGCAATGCCCAAATGATAGGGAGCACCGGAATTCTTAGCTGCCAGTACCAGTGCGGTTGTCACCTCAAAGCTGGCAACAGCCGGGAACTCCAACGGCGCATAATGCTGCGAGGTGCCGTCAAGGCGAACGGCAGCCTTATCAATAATAATATCACCGAGATTAACCTTTTCCTGAATAGTTCCCGTCGTACCGAAGCGGATGAGCTTTTTGATGCCCATACGCGCCAGCTCTTCCAGACAAATTGCTACGGAAGGACCGCCCATACCCGTAGAGCAGACAAGTACCGGAGTATCGCTGATTTTAGTCAGCCAGCTGGTGTATTCGCGATGGCTGGCAATAAAGCTTGCATCACTGCCCAAGGCCTTCGCTAAAGGCTCTACACGTCCGGGGTCACCGGGAAGCACGGCAACAGTTGCGCCCTGCAGCTGCTGTGCCGAAAAACCTACATGGTATAAAATCTCCTCAGGTGCTGCGTAATGTTTGCTCATATTGTCCACCTCTTTCAAAACAAGTCCGCTTTAGTTCCGGTAAGGGTTGGTTCTATTTTCATATAATCGGCAATCGTCTGTCCTATATCGGCAAAGGTCTGCATAGGCTTAAGCTGCTTGCATTCAATGCCTGCTCCCGAAAAGAGTACGGGAATTTTTTCGCGCGTATGGTCCGTGCCGCTCCAGCTGGGGTCATTGCCGTGATCTGCCGTCATCAGCAGCAAATCGTCTGGGCGCAGCAGCGCTGTGATTTCCGGTAATCTGCTGTCGAAATATTCCAGTGCCTCGCCATAGCCCTGAATGTCACGGCGATGTCCGTAGGAGGAATCAAAGTCAACAAAATTAGTAAAGACAATGGTATTATCCGGAGCATCGGCTACAGCCTGCTTCGTTGCATCTATCAGCTTATCCAGGCCGCCTGCCGCATAATGTTTTGTAATACCGCGATGCGCAAAAATATCGGCAATCTTGCCTACGGCGTAAACGCTGCCGCCGGCTGCAACCATTTTATCCAGCAATGTCGGCTGCGGTGCCGGTACTGCGTAATCGTGACGGTTGGTTGTGCGGGTAAAATCCGCAGCACAGGTGCCGACGAACGGACGCGCTATTACCCGGGCAATATTATACGGCTGCACCAGCTTAAAGGCCAGCTTGCACAAATCATACAAGCGCTCCAGGCCAAAGGCTTCCTCGTGCGCCGCTATCTGCAGCACGCTGTCGGCGGAGGTATAAATAATCGGCTTGCCGCTTCTTACATGCTCCTCGCCCATCTCCTTGATGATTTCGGTACCGCTGGCATGACATTCGCCCAGCACGCCAGGCAAATTGCCTTGGCTGATAATTGCATCCACCAGCTCCTGCGGAAAGCATTTCGGCACATCCGGGAAATAGCCCCAGTCAAATTTAACCGGCACACCGCTGATTTCCCAATGTCCGCTCAGTGTATCCTTACCGCGGCTGACCTCCTGCGCATAGGTATAAGCACCGATTGTATGCTCGGCGCCCAAGTCTGCCGGCAACGCTTCGCCGCGGCTAAGCTCGGCAGCTGCCTGCAGTCCGTGCTCAGCCAGATGCGGCAAATGTAGCGGCTTCGGCGCTTCGCCTGCGTGACGCGGATTTTTCGCCAGCCAATCGCAGATATGGCCCAAGGTATCTGCACCCTTATCACCGTAAGCTTCGGCATCATGGGCATAACCGATACCGAAGGAATCCAACAACAGAATAATAGTACGAGCCATTTTTTCACCTGCTTTCTTAAGCAAAAGGGAGCTGCTAACACCAACGCTAAACAACTCCCCTAAAATCAGAATCCTAAACTTTCACCGACTAAAATGACTTTAATGCGTCCCTTATTACGACTGGTACGCGTTATAACAATCTGCGAGCAGATGCAGTCCGCGGAAAGGCAGTCACCGCAAAGGCCGGCTTTATAACAAGGTGTCTGCAGTCCGGCAAACCTTTTGGCATTTATCGGCGCAGCCACATTGCGCGCTCTGTCCATGGCAGCCTCCAAGGAGCCTGTAACTTTATTCAGACCGGCAATAACAAGCACCTGCTTCGGTCCGTAAATCAAAGCGGCGCAACGGTTGCCGTTGCCATCAATATTTACCAGCTGACCATCACTGCTGATGGCATTGCTGCTCATTAAATATGTATCACACAAAAGCGCCTGACGCATCAATTCTGTTTTTTCTTCCGGAGTTGCTGCCGCAGCTCTGTCGATAACCTTATTGCGCTCCTTTACTGCGCTCAAAAGGCCTATTTCATCAATCGTTACAGAACCGCCCCAGGAAACAACATCCTCCTGCGGAATCAGCGCCAATGCCTGCTTGAGCGCTGTCTGCTTATCAGCACAGTAATAAGCATCAAAGCCACGCAGCTTCAGTTTTTTTACCAAAGTTGCGCCCAAAGCCTCATTGCGTAATATTTCAGCCTGCTGCATAGAATCTCCTCCTGTTCCATTAACAAGCTACTGTTGATTATTCTTCGATATCACCAATTGCTACTTCATCAATGCCGTCTTCCTCTGCCAGGTATACATTGATAGCTTCCTTGTGGGAGGTAGGAACATTTTTGCCGGCAAAGTCAGCTCGGATCGGCAGCTCGCGATGTCCGCGGTCAATAAGTACTGCCAGCTGAATAGCCTTCGGACGTCCCATATCCATAACAGCATCAAGAGCAGCACGGATGGTACGGCCGGTGTAAAGCACATCGTCAACAAGAATTACGGTTTTGCCGTTCAGATCCAGGTCAATTTCTGTACCGTGTACAATAGGATTATATGCAAGAGTAGACAGGTCATCACGATAAAGAGTGATATCCAGCATTCCTACCGGCAGCTCAACATTCTCTATATCTTTAATTGCTGCTGCCAGACGTTCCGCAATAGGTACACCGCGGGTACGGATACCGACAATGACAACATTGTCTACGCCTTTATTTCTTTCGATAATTTCATGAGAAATACGGACAATTGCACGGCGCATAGCCTCTGCATCCATAATAACATTCTTTTTAACAAAATTGCTCATTTGGCTCACCTCTTATTTTTATTCAGGCTTTTTAACCTGCTATCAAGACTGCCCTAAGGCAGAACTCTGCTAATTAAACTGTCCCAGGCGCAGGCGGGTAACAATCTTATGCATATCCTCCGGCAGCGGAGCTTCAAAGCTCAAGCGTTCTCCCGTACGCGGGTGGGTAAATTCCAGTGTCTGCGAATGCAGAGCCTGTCCCTGAATGCTGAAGGGAGTTTTCATCGGAGAATATTTCGGGTCACCAACCAAAGGATAGCCCAAGTACTCCATATGTACGCGAATCTGATGCGTGCGTCCCGTTCGCAGGCGGCAGCGCACAATAGTATATTTGCCGAAGCGCTCCAGCACCTCGTATTCGGTAACAGCATCACGTCCGCCTTCTTTGACAACCGCCATTTTCTTACGGTCGTTTTTATCACGGGCGATAAGCGTTTCAATCACGCCGCTGTCTGTTTTGATGTTGCCGCGTACTACAGCAAGATAGGTACGCTGGGCGGTTTTAGCCTGTATCTGCTGCGACAGAGAAAGATGCGCCGCATCATTCTTGGCACAAATCATAATACCGCTGGTATCCTTATCCAGACGGTGCACGATACCCGGGCGGATAACGCCGTTGATACCGGATAAGTTTTTGCAGTGATACAAAAGCGCATTGACCAGCGTTCCGTTTAAATTGCCGGCCGCCGGGTGGACTACCATCCCGCGCGCTTTGTTGACAACAACAACATCCTCATCCTCATAAATAATATCCAGAGGAATATTTTCCGGCTGTACATCCAGAGGCTGCGGCTCAGGCAAAGTGACATCAATTTCGTCACCCAGACGCAGCTTGTAGTTGGATTTCAGCACCTTGCTGCCGCGCACCGCACGGCCCTCCTCCAGCAGCTTCTGCATATTAGAGCGAGTAAGCTCCAGCATTGCCGCCAAGCCTACATCGGCACGCTGTCCGGCCTCTTGTTCAGTTATAATCAATCGTTGCTGCTCAGCAGCTCCGTTTTCAATATGCTCCATATAATCAAACCTACTCCCACACAAATTGCTATATCGGCCACATTAAATATCGGCCAGATACGAAAATCAAAAAAGTCAATTACCACACCGCGTGTAGTGCGGTCAATCAGGTTACCCAAAGCACCGCCGGCAAAAAGCGCTGTGCCCCAGCAGGCCATTACGCCGCTTTTGGCAATCTCCCGGCGCATAAACCAGACACCGCCGATTACAGCAACCGCAATCAGTACGAACAGCCAACGGCTACCCTCCAGCATGCCGAAGGCGGCACCACGATTCAGTATAAACGTCCAGTGAAATACATTATTAATCACCGGTACGCTCTCCCCTAACGCAAAATGTGTTACCACATAATACTTTGTTGCCTGATCCAGCAGAACCACCAGCAAAGCTAACAAACCATAAACCATTTTATTCTCCTATTATCTTGATATGTATATTATAACACACTAAAGACATAAAAATACAGATGACACAAAAACTTAATGAAAAAAAGCCATTGCATATTTCCGCAATGGCTTTCGTAAATACTAATTAATTATTTTCAGTTGCCAGATCTTCACGAATCTCAGCAAGCTGTTTGCGACGGCTGCGAACCTTTTCCCAATGCTCGAAGTACAGCTTGGTTTCTGCAACAACTACACCGCTCAGGCCCAGCAGAGCAATCAGGTTAGGAATAGCCATCAGACCGTTAACGATATCGGCAATAATCCAAATCATTTCCAGCTTCAGGAATACGCCCAGACCTACCAGAATGATGTAACCGATACGGTAAGGCATGATGCATTTTACGCCGAAGAGATATTCTGCGCAACGCTCGCCGTAATAGCTCCAGCCGATAATAGTGGTGAAAGCGAAGAGTACCAGACCACCGGTCAGGACATACTTGGCAACAGCCGGGAAAGCAGAAGCGAAAGCAGCCTCAGTCAGTGCAGCACCGTTCAGGTCGCCGTTCCAGGCACCGCTGACGATAATGGACAGGCCGGTCATGGTGCAGATGATGATGGTATCGATAAAGGTACCGGTCATAGAAACAAGGCCCTGTTCTGCAGGCCATTTGGTTTTTGCCGCAGCTGCTACGATAGGAGCAGAGCCCAGACCGGATTCATTGGAATAAATGCCGCGCGCGATACCGCTGCGCATTGCCAGCATAATTCCGGCACCGGCAAAGCCGCCTGCTGCCGCAGTACCGTTGAAGGCACCGTCGATAACCAGCTTAATTGCAGCCGGCAGAGCATCAGCATAAAATACCAGCACGGAAACGGTTGCGATAACATAAACAGCAGCCATGAAAGGAACAATCTTACTTGCTACGTTAGCAATGGATTGCAGACCGCCGATAATAACAACAGCTACAAGAACAGTCAGAACTGCTGCTACAACATATTCGGAAACACCGAAGGATACATTAACAATAGAGGTGATTGCATTTACCTGAGTAAAGGTACCGCTGCCCAGGCAGGCAGTCATAACACCGAAGATAGAGAACATTACAGCCAACGGCTTGAATTTTTTGCCTAAGCCCTGTTCAATGTAGTACATCGGACCGCCGGAAGCGTTACCGTTTTCATCATAGGTACGATACTTAACAGCCAGCACGCCTTCGGAATATTTGGTTGCCATACCGAAGAAAGCAGCCAGCCACATCCACAGCAGAGCACCGGGACCACCGAGCTTAATTGCCGTTGCTACGCCAACGATATTACCGGTGCCGACAGTTGCAGCCAAAGCAGTGCACAAAGCCTGAAAGCTGCTTACATCACCTTCGCCCTTACTGCGGGCGGTAAAAATCAGCTGCAAGGCTTTAGGCAGCTTCATAACCTGAAGCAGACCAAGACGGACGCTCATTAAAATACCTGTGCCGATAAGCAGCATCATCAGGGGTGGGCCCCAAATAAAGCTGTCAATAGAATTCAAAAGTTCCAACATAAAAAAATTCCCCCCAGTAAAAAATTAAAACACGTTTACAATTTAAGGCTTTTTCCCGAAGCCCATGTATAGTATTGTATCACATTAATATATAGTGTACAATACTTCACACGATTGTATACACGTATTCTTCTTAGTGGCAGGGAATAGTATGACAAATCACTGCATGCAAAGCAAAAAGCCTCCGTCTGCGGCCAAAGGCCACAGGCAGAGGCTTCTATTCCTTAATCAGCAATGCTTATTTTACTTCGCATTCTACACGCGCCAGAATAAAGCACAAATCAGACAAACGGTTCAGGCAAACCAGAACATTGGGGTTAACCGGTTCGTTTTCAGCCAGACGCAGCAGGCAACGCTCGGCACGACGGGTAGTAGTGCGTGCGATGTCCAGTGCGGCAGCACCTACAGTATCGCCGGGGATAATGAAATGGCCCAGCGGCTGCAGCAGAGAATCAAACTTGTCGATTGTATCTTCAAACAGCTTAACGTGTTCTTCTTTGATGTAAGGTTCGGGCAGGTTGAGGCTGGCAATGTCAGCCATCACAGACATGAGCAGCTTTTGTACATTGAAAATGGTTTCACGCACATCCTCACGCGTAACCTGAGCACGTGCCAAACCTAATGCCGAGGAAATTTCATCCACAGTACCATAGGCTTCTACACGCAGGCTTTGCTTGGGAACACGTTCTCCGGTGTACAAACCGGTAGTTCCTTTGTCACCGGTTCTGGTATAAACAGCAGCTTTCTTCATTTCTGCACCATCCTTTCCGTGAGAGTGTAACCCCTCTCAGTCAGCTCATGGCCGCCGAAAGGCTAAAGTTAATTAGTAAATTTCTTCCGGAGCGAAGAAGTTGTTGATTTCGCGTTCAGCAGCTTCCGGGCTGTCGGAACCGTGAACAATGTTTTCACCGATGCTCAGAGCGAAGTCACCGCGGATAGAACCGGGAACTGCTTCGATCGGGTTGGTAGCACCGTTCAGTTGACGAACAGCTTTGATAGCGTTTTCGCCGCGGATTACAGCGCAAACCAGCGGAGCGGAGGTAATGAAGTCAACCAGTTCGCCGAAGAAGGGTTTGCCTTCATGCTCAGCATAGTGGAATTTAGCTTGAGCTTCGGTAACTTTAACCAGTTTCAGAGCTGCAACTTGCAGGCCTTTGTGTTCAAAACGAGCGATGATATCGCCGATCAGATTTTTCTTAACTCCATCAGGTTTTACGAGTACGAGTGTTTGTTCCATTTGTAAATCTCTCCTTAAAGTGTAATTAAATTTTTTATACTAACCCAGTCACCGATGTGACTTAGAGGTATAGTTGAATTGTTAACGGATACCCATTTTTCTTGCCTGCTCACGCAGCAGCTGAACTCTTTCCTCGGTTGCGGGGTGAGTGCTGAAAAGCTGCTTGGCATCAACACCGGCAAAGGGGTTGATAATAAACATATGCGCAGTTGCTTCGGTAGCACCGGGCATTACGCGACGCTCCGCATAGGCTTCAATCTTCAGCAGAGCATCAGCCAGAGCATTGGGATTGCCGCAAAGCTCACCGCCGGATTTATCTGCCATATATTCGCGGGAACGGGATACAGCCATCTGAATCAGCATAGCTGCCAGAGGCGCCAAAATCATAACCAGAATAGAAGCGATAGGATTACGGCTTTCGCCATCCTCATCACGACCGCCGCCAAAGAACATACCCCATTGGGCAATCGTGGAAATAGCACCTGCCATAGAAGCGGCAATAGTACTTACCAAAATATCACGATGCATAATGTGGCTCAGCTCATGACCTAAAACACCGGCCAGCTCTTCCTTGGTCAGCATATCTGCCAGCGCAGTATTTACCGCAACGGCAGCATGCTCCGGATTTCTGCCGGTAGCAAAAGCGTTAGGCACCGGACTATTGATAATATAAACCTTCGGCATAGGAATATTGGCTTTTTTAGCCAGCTTTTCTACTATTCCGTACAACTCCGGCGCACTGTTGCGGTCAACCTGTTGTGCATCGTAATGTGCCAGAACCATCTTATCGCTGTTCCAATAAGCAAAGAAGTTCATTGCCACGCCTACAAAAAGCATTACGGTCATGCCGCGCAGACCACCGAAGAAGTCGCCCAGGAGCATCAGCAGCGCTGTCATTAACGCCATTAAAAACGCTGTTTTCATCTAAGTAATTTCCTCCTCATAAAAGACCTGCACTGTAAACAGGTACAGGCATTAATAGAATACATTTTCAACATATCTATTATAACAAGTAATTACTTATTTTTCAATTTGGGCCTTGATAGAGTTTAACATATTTTCACTGTTTTCACGAACTTTTTTCTTAAGAATAGGATTCAGGAGGCCGGCAATCATCGGAATACCGAACTCAAAATCAACTGCCAGCGTTACCTCGCAGCCGTCAGCCTGCGGTGTAATAAGCCAGGAGCCTTCCATTTTCTTTAAATCACCCTCGGTCTGAGCGTAGGTAATTTTCAGCTCCTCAGGATAGAAGGTATCGCGCTCGGTCCAGACAATCTTGCGTCCGTCAACATTACTTACCCAGTGAGAAACAGTGTAATTCTCACCGCGCTCCAAGATTTCTACGCTTACCAGGTCATGCATAAAATTAGGGTAAGCAGCCATATCCTTGATAATATCATAAATTTTTGCACCATCGCCCTTGATGGTGGTTTTGCTCTCTACATAAGGCATAATCTTATCTCCTCTTATAAATCTTCAATAACATCCGCGGTTTCTTTAACAGCGCCTCTGAAGGCCTCCAGAACATGGTCAATAACCTCTTTAGGCATAATCAGCGGCGGCTCCATACGGATAACCTTAGGATTGTTCAAGGTATAAGCAACAATAATGTGCTGGTTAATCATCAGGCTCATCAGCATACCGCCTGCACCCTCTTTGGTCAGCTCAATGCCGATCATCATACCGCGACCGCGTACTTCCTTGATAACGGAAGGATATTCCGCAGCGATAGCCTCCAGACCAGCCTTAAGATAAGCGCCTGCCTCACGTCCGCGACGCAGCATATCCTCTTCCTTAATAGCCTTGATAGCTGCTACACCGGCAGCGCAGGCCAGCTGGTTACCGCCAAAGGTAGATGTGTGCAAGAACGGTGCTTCAATAAGACCGGCCCAGGCACGCGGAGTACCGATAATCGCACCTATGGGCATTACGCCGCCGCCCAAAGCCTTAGCGCAGGCCATCAGGTCAGGAGTAACGCCGTCATGGTTAACGCCGAACCATTCGCCAGTACGGCCGATACCGGTCTGTACCTCATCGGCAATCAGCAAAGCACCCTTCTTCTCGCAGATTTCCTTCACCTCACGCAGGTAACCCGCAGGCGGAACAATAATGCCGCCCTCGCCCTGAACAGGCTCCAAAATAACGGCAGCAGTATCCTCATCAACAGCTGCCTCAACAGCTGCAGCGTTGCCGTATTCTACATGGGTAAAGCCATCGAGCAGCGGTTTAAACGGCTCGCGATACATATCACGTCCGGTTGCAGTTAAGCTGCCAAAGGTTTTGCCGTGAAAAGCATTCTTCGCAGCAACGAATTTTTTGCGTTTTGTTGCCAGACGTGCTACCTTCAGGCAGCCTTCAACGGATTCAGTACCGCTGTTGACAAAAAAGCTGTACTGCAGCTCACCGGGAGTAATCTCGGCCAGTGCCTCCGCCAAATCAGCCATCGGACGGTTGAACAGCACCTTGCCGCACATCGGCATAGCATGCAGCTCCTTTTCCACAGCCTCGACAACCTTCGGATGACGGTGACCTAAAGCAAACATACCGTAGCCGCCCAAGCAGTCGATAAATTCCTGACCTTCGCTGTCGGTAATAGTCCAGCCCTCAGCATGGCCTTCGATGCTTGCCAGGCCCATGAAGCGGAACAGCTTTGCCTGAGCGGGATTGATATACTTTTCATATTTACCGATTGTTTCTTCTACATAATTAGACATTTTCTTACCTCGATTCAGTTTATGTAAATTAGAATTTTGCAAACATAATATGTACACATAAGAGCCTCTCCTTGGGGAGAGGTGGCATCGCGTAGCGATGACGGAGAGGGGTGTATCATTTTACCGTATAAAACACTATTCACGAACGATCCCCTCTCAGTCGCCTTTTAGGCGACAGCTCTCCCCAAGGAGAGCCAATTTTCTTGCCTTTTCCAACTGGAAAAGCAACTGCCATTAACCTTTCTTGCCGGCTTCTTTCAGTTATGAAAGAAGCCGAATCCCAACACTAATACTTAATACTGATTTAATACAGCAGCTCCGTCACCGGCACAAAGGTTATTCCCGTCCGTTTAAACTCCGCCGCATACATCTCCCAGCATTTGGCAGTATTCGGTCTGGCGTGGCAGATAGCAATAACACTGCCGTTCTTTTCCGCCATAGCGAAAGCCTTATATATCTGCTGACGAATCGCCTGCACGTCAGAGCTGTTATCCAAAAAGATATCATTGCGCGCAGTTGAAACTCCCAGCTGCTGCGCCACATTGCGTGCTACCGAAGCAGAATTTGTACGGCTGTCCACAAAAAACAGCTTCTGTCGCCGCAGCTCCTGCAAAACAACACGCATAGTTTCCTTATCCGCAGTCGCCTTCGAGCCCTGGTGATTATTTACACCCATCACTCCCGGCAGACTGTTAAGCGCACGCCGCGTCAAGGACAGCTTCTCCGCCGCAGACAAATCCGTACGAATAGTAGCAGCGCCCTCGCTCATAGCACTGCGGTCAATAGGCTCCATCGGCAGATGCAGCATCGGCACGCGTCCTTTAGCCTTTACCATCTCCAGAACATCGCTGCTGTACTGCTTATACGGCAATATTGCATAACTGAACGGCAGCCCGGTATTCAGCAGCTTGCGCACCGGCGCCATATCATAACCACAGTCATCAATAACGATGGCTACTTTTCCTCTGAATTGCCTGACGGTCCCCTGCTGCTCCTCTTCTGCCTTTTGCTCCGGTAAATCCTTAACATCCTTATCCTGCTTGGTCAGGTTACTGTTATGGAAGAAAATCACAGTATCCGTTACAAAGCTCTTGCTGCCTGCACCGGCCTTAACCTTAATACCAATTTCAGCCTTATAGGCATCCCATTTTTTATATTTGGCAGGCTTGCCGCTGATATAAACCAGTCCGGCCTGCTCAGCCTTTGTCTGCAGCCAGTCGCAGGCACCGGCAAGGCTTGTACCGGAAGGTACGCCAACTGCCAGCTCACGCTGGTTAATCTGCACTTTGGCACCGGATTCTTCAACCTCAACATCCTTTTTGCCATGATTGTTTTCAATCAGCTGCCAATTATTTTTCTGCAGCAAAATATTATCCAACAGACGCTGTGCCTCTATAGATTCATCCAGCAGACTTACCGTCTGCGGCTCGTCACCCTTCTTGTCCAAAACATCCTTCTTGCTGTTGCTGGTGGCATAAAAAAGTCCGCAGCCAATGGCAACAATCGCAATAACCGCTGTTAAAATCAGTACAGCATATTTACTGCCGGAGGATTTTTTCTTGCTCGCTTTTGTCATAGGTGTTCTCCTTTCTAAGCCCGTGGGTGCGTTTTATCATACACCTCACGCAAACGCTCCACATCAAGATGCGTATATATCTGCGTGGTAGAAATATCTGCATGTCCCAAAAGCTCCTGCACTATGCGCAGGTCAGTGCCGTTATTTAAAAGATGCGTCGCAAAGGAATGACGCAGCATATGCGGTGTAACGCGCTTGCTGATGCCTGCGCTCTTGCCGTAGGCTACAATGATTTCGTAAAAACGCTCCCTTGTCATCGGTCCGCCCCAGCCGGTTACAAAAAGCTCTGCAGCCGCATCCGGCTTGCCATGCAGAAGCTGCGGGCGTACCACAGACAAATAATGCTCCAAATAATGCAGCGCAGTACGGCCTAACGGCAGCATACGCTCCTTGGAGCCTTTGCCCATAACAATGACATACTGCATCTTCATATCAACATTCTTCACCGGCACATTTACCAGCTCAGACACACGCATGCCGGTAGCATATAACAGCTCCAGCATCGTCTTGTCGCGATAACCGTCCAGAGTTCCCAAATTAGGCTCATCCAAAAGCCTTTCTACCTCCTGAACGCTCAGCACCTTCGGCAAATGCAGTCCTCTGCTCGCCGCCTCCAGCACCTCGGCAGGATTGCGTCTGATATAACGCTCTGCCGTCAGAAAACGGTAAAACGCCTTAATCGAAGCCAGCTTGCGTGCCACCGTCGAGGAAGCGCGGCCTTCCTGCTTTAAACGCACAAGATAGGCAATCAGCTGCTGTCGCGAAACCTGCAGCAGCTCCTCATCTGCCTTCAGCTGCAGGCTTTTCATCAGCAGGCGCAAATCACGCATATACGCCAGCTGTGTATTTTTTGCCAGTCCCAGCTCTACCGTCAGATATTCCTGAAACAAGGCCAGATAGTCAAACATAAAAACCTGCCTCCATCCCGCAAAATTGCCGCTTGCAAATTTTGCCGGATGCAATCTCTTTCAGAAAAAGAAAAACAACGCTTGTGCGCCGTTTTTCTTTATAATCATAACTTTATTAAAATTCTTTTTTCTCAGGCTGCATAATAGTAATATTAGTTGCCGGAGAAATAGTGGAAATAGCATGCTTATAAACAAGCTGCTGTTTGCCTTCGTTTTCAATAATAACAGTAAAGTTGTCAAAACCTCTTACTAAGCCACGGATTTGGAAACCGTTCATCAGATAGATGATAACACCCAGGTTTTCCTTGCGAACATGGTTTAAAAAGCTGTCTTGCAAATTCATTGCGGGTTTTACTGAAGTAATCATTAAAAGCCCCTCCTACTCATTTCGTTATCTCCGGAAGTACAGATTCCTAAAAACCTACACTCCTCTTTATACTTATATTTTACACCGAAATGCCACTTTCTACAAGTATTTCGGAAATTTCTGCCACTATCTGCTTATAATCAGGCTCATCATCCAAATGCAGCCAGTGAATATAAGGCATTTTTTTATACCAGGTAATCTGCCGCTTGGCAAAGTTACGCGTTGCCTGCTTCAGCTTGTCTACGGCAGCAGCGTAATCCATGCTGCCGTTTAGATACCACACCATTTGCCTGTAGCCGATGCTCTGCATTGACTGACACTCGGGCGCTACTCCCTGCTCCAGCAAGCTGCGCACCTCCTGCTCCAGGCCGGCCTCCAGCATCAAATCAACACGCCTGTTGATGCGCTCGTACAGCGCCTGACGCTCCATCTCCAGGCCGATAACTACGGCATCATAAGGACTTTCCTGCGCGCCGTACTGGTTAACAGCCTCGCCCTGCATAGCCGATTCCAGCGCACGGATAACACGGCGCACATTATTGGGATGAATGCGCTCTGCCTCCTGCGGCGCCAGCTCCTGCAGGCGCGCGTGCAGCGCCAACGCGCCCTTTTCCTGTGCCTCGGCCTCCAGCCTGCGGCGCAGCTCGCTGTCCTCATCCGCATTATTAAAGGCATAATCCTCGAGCAGCGCTTTAATATAGAGTCCTGTACCACCGGCAATTATCGGCAGATGTCCGCGCGCGTTGATTTCCGTAATCAGCGCATCTGCACGCTCCTTAAAATCCACAACGCTGAAGGATGCATCCGGCGGCAGAATATCCACCAGATGATGCGGTACAGCAGCCAGCTCCTCGGCAGTTGGCTTGGCAGTACCGATATTCATATTTTTATAAACCAGCATTGAATCACCGGAAATTATTTCGCCCTGAAACTGCTTGGCAATCTCAATAGCGCAATGACTTTTTCCGGTTGCTGTCGCTCCTAAAATAACAACTACCTTGGGTTTTTGCAACATAAATCACCTTTTTATTATTCCGTACTTAATCCTGCTGTATTTGCCGCCGATAAATTCCTCGCAACCATACTCGCGCAGAATATATTCGCTGCGCTCCTTGATAACCACGCGCGGCGCTGCTTTAAGCGCCAGCTGCAGCGTTTCCGCCGACAGCGCTTCCTCGTAGGAAAGCGGGCGCAATGCATCCATGCCCTTGGCACCGTTGACAGGATGGCGGAACATCGGATCGAAATAAACAACGTCAAAGCTGTCCGGCGCACACTGCGCCAGATAATTCTCCGCCAACGCTTGCACCGGCTGAATCCGGCGCAGTGCTGCCGTCAGGTCAGCATCCTCGGCAACGTAATTTTTCAGGCCATAGCTCACAGCAAAATACAACAGCGGTGAAGCCTCCAGGCCAACAACCGTTCCAGCCTCACCTACAGTATACGCGCTGATGGCGGCATCAGCAGCAAGTCCCAGCGTAGCATCCAACACTCTTTTCCCCGAACGCAGGTCCAACGCCGTCAGCAAATGCTCCGTCGCGCCACGCTTCAGCTGCTGCAGACGCAGCACCGCCATCCCTGGATGATAGGCAAAGCTGCCTGCGGCGCTATGAATACGCGGGCCTTCCTTCTCTACCACGACAAGCGCTGCCAGGTCATATTGCGCCATAAGCTCGTCTACGCCCATATTATGCGGACGCTCTACGTAAAGTGCGCCCAGCTGCTCCGCCCAGGCCCTGGCCTGGGCTGCAGCGGCGCTGCCTGTCGCATTTCTGGCCGTTGTTACGCCAATTTTGCCTGTAAGCATCAAAAGCCCGTCCTTTTAAACATTTTATACAGCTGATTGCTGTCAATTTCAATCATGCAAGGTCTGCCGTGCGGGCAGGTAAACGGATGCGTGGTATTGCACAAATCAATAATCAGCTGACGCATCTGGCACATATTCAGCAGCTGTCCTGCTTTGATTGCCGCCTTGCAGGCAGTCATGTGCAGCACCTCCTGCCGCAAATCGCTGCCATTGACATTACGCATTTCCCGCAGCATTTTGCTAATAGCATTGATAAAATCCTCAGCAGCATCAGCCTTGATATCCGCAGGCAAACTGCTCACGCGCAGCAGACTTTCGCCGGCGCTGGCAGCATCCACACCCAAAGCAAGGAATTCGTCCCTGTGCTCCTCAATCAATGCAATATCATCGGCAGCCATATCCACATAAAGCGGCATCAAAAGCTGCTGCGACGGAATCTGCTCATGCGAAGCCACCAGCTTGTCATAAAGAATACGCTCATGGGCAGCATGCTGGTCGATAAGATAAAGCGTTGTTTCGCTTTGAGCAATAATAAAAGTTTTATCAACCTGACCAATCGGCCAGATAGTATCCATACCGCTATCGGTATCGGTAAAAGCAATAGTTTCCCTGTTGGGCACAGGTGCAGCATCCGTCGGCTGCGGTTTGGCAAATTCACTGCGCGCCTCATGTACCTCCAACACAGGCTCCTGATAGCCCTTGCTGTAGGAAGCAGTCGGTGCACTCTTAGCAAAATCACCAAACGGCTGCCACATTGCCTGCTGCTCTCCCTGCTCCTTTTTCACAATAGGCGCAGGCTGCTCAGGCACCAGCAAACTTTCGGAAGCAGGTGCAGGCTGCACATCTTCCTTGCGCTCCGGCGTTTTGAAAATCTGCTCCGCGCCGCCTTTGAACACAGGCTGCTGCGGCTGATACGCCGGCTTTACCTGCGGTGCAGGTGCAACCGGCACAGAAACAGATTGCGGCTGCGGCTTCACAAAAACATTAAGCTCCGAATCAGGCAGCAGCGTTACCTGCGTCTTTTGGGCGCTCATCGGCTTCGTCAGCGCATCGGTCAGCGCCTTATACATAGCCTTGTAAATAAGACTATCATCACTGAATTTGATTTCGCTCTTCTGCGGATGCACGTTAACATCAACACTGGCTGTATCAACCTTTAAATTGATGACAGCAAAGGGAAAGCCGCTTTTGGGAATCTGCGACTGGTATGCATGGTCCATAGCCTTGGAAAGCATCTTGCTGCCGATGCAGCGGCCGTTAACGAAGAACGTCTGCCACTGGCGTGTTCCCTTCAACAGCGTAGGCTTGCCGATAAAGCCGCTAACTCTTACCTTAGGATCGTTCAGCGATACCTCCAAAAGGTTTTCGGCAACATTCTTGCCGTACAGTGCTCTGATAGCATGCTCCAAATCACCGTCACCGGGAGTGCTGAGCACCTCTTTATCATTATTCACCAGCTTAAAGCGCACATCGGGACGCGAGAGCGCCAGCCTTGTCAAAAGCTCGCTGATATAACGTCCTTCAGTGCTCACGGTTTTCAGGAATTTACGGCGTGCAGGCACGTTAAAGAACAGATTCTCTACAATTACGGTAGTACCTGTACTGCCGCCGCTTGCCGTAACCTCCATGTTTTCACCGCCGTCGATATGCACAGAAGTAGCGAATTCCTCGCTCTCCGGACGGGTAAGCAGCGTAAAGTTGGAAACAGAGGCGATACTGGGCAAGGCTTCACCGCGAAAGCCCAAGGTATTCAGACTCAGCAAATCCTCAGCCTTCGTAAGCTTGCTTGTGGCATGGCGCAACACAGCCATTTTGGCATCAGATTCACTCATGCCGCAGCCATTATCAGTTACTCTGATATATTCCGTACCACCGGCAAAAATCGTTACTTCAATTTTATCTGCACCGGCATCCAGTGCGTTCTCAACCAATTCCTTTACTACGGATGCAGGCTTTTCTACAACCTCGCCGGCAGCAATCTGGTTGGCGGTATTCGTATCCAACAAACGGACGGCATGCTCTTCTGCCATTATTTACCCAGCTCCTTTCTTGCTTCATCCTGCAATTTATACAAGGCGCTCATCGCCTCAATCGGTGTCATACTCATAACATCGAGCTTTAAGAGATCATTGGCAATAGAACTGCCAAACAGCGAGCCCATCATATTATCCGGCGCTGCAGCAGCTGCAGGCTGCTGCACGTGGCCGTTGTCATTATCATATTCCTTCAGCAGCTCTTCCGAACGCTCCAGCACCTTCTTCGGCAGACCGGCGAGGCGTGCAACATGTACGCCGTAGCTGCGGTCTGTACCGCCAGGTACAATACGGCGCAGGAAGATAATATCCTTGCCTCTTTCCTTGACGGCAACGGAATAATTCTTCACACCGCTCAGCACATTTTCCAAAGCAATCAGCTGATGATAATGCGTAGCAAACAACGTCTTTGCCTTGATGCGGTCATGGATATATTCCATAACTGCGTGAGCAATGCTCATACCGTCAAAGGTGCTGGTACCGCGGCCCACCTCATCAAGGATAATCAGACTGTTTTTCGTAGCGTATTTTAAAATCTGCGCTACCTCGTTCATCTCCACCATAAAGGTGCTCTGGCCTGTCGCCAGGTCATCACTGGCACCGACGCGCGTAAAAATCTTATCTACCGGGCAAATGCTCGCCTGACGCGCAGGAATAAAGCTGCCGATTTGCGTCATCAGCACCAGCAGCGCCACCTGACGCATGTAGGTTGATTTACCTGCCATATTCGGACCGGTAATAATTATCATGCGCTCGTCGGTATTATTCAGATTGGTATTGTTGGGGACAAAAATCTCCTTTTCCAGCAAGCGCTCTACTACGGGATGGCGTCCGTCAACAATCTTGATTTCGCCGTTATTATTCAGCTCAGGTCTTACATAATTATATTTATAGGCAGCCTCTGCCAAGCCTGTCAGCACATCAATGTAGCTGACGGCGCGGGCAGTTTCCTGAATCTCCTTGATTTTGCCGCGAATCAGTGTACGCAATTCATCAAACAGATAATATTCCAGCTGCTCGATTTTTTCCTTGGCACCGAGAATCTTATTCTCAAACTCCTTAAGCTCGGGAACAATATAGCGCTCCGCGTTTACCAGCGTCTGCTTACGTACAAAGTACGGAGGCACACTGCTGCTCTGTCCCTTGCTAACCTCGATATAATAGCCGAAAACCTTGTTAAAGCCGACCTTCATGGTTTTAATACCGGTTTCCTCTTTGATTTTCTGCTCAAAGTTCTGCATCCAGGTTTTGTTATCGGCAGCAATCAGATGCAGCTCATCCAGCTCCTGATTATAGCCGGTGCGAATCATGCCGCCCTCACGAACAGAAAACGGCGGTTCATCGACAATCGCCTGCTGCAGTCTTGCAGCCAGCTCCTCGTGCAGATGCAGGCCCTTCCACAGCTTGCGCAGCAGTCCGCTGCTACAGCCTTCCAGAATGCCCTTCAGGCCCGGCAGCACGCTTAAGGAATTGCGTAGCGCCACCAAATCTCTGGCATTGGCACTGCCTACCTCAATACGGCTGACAATACGCTCCAGATCCGCCACCGCCTTCAGCTGCGCCACAATCGCTTCGCGCAGCTCTGCGGCTGCCGCCAGCTCGGCTACCGCCTCCTGACGTTCATAAATGCGGCCTACATCCAGCAGCGGACTTTCAATCCAACTGCGCAGACGACGCGCACCCATAGATGTATTGGTAAAATCAAGCACCTGCAGCAGCGTACCGCGCTTCGAGCCGTCCGTCATATTGCGAACCAGCTCCAGGTTACGGATAGCGGTCACATCAAGGTTCATAAAGCTGTTGCGTTCAATCCGCACCAGGCGGTTAATATGGCTCAAATCGGCCATTACCGTTCCGTGCAGATAACGCAGCAAAAGCTCAACCGTACTATGTACCTCATCAGGCACCTCACTGCCGGCAAAGTGCTGCGTAAAATAATCAGCCTCCGGCGTACTCTCGTCATAATGCGTAACAACGCATTCCGGCAATCTTGCAGCCAGCCATTCCTGCGGCTTCTCACTCATTTCATCAGAAGTAAAATGAACAACAAGCTCTGCAGGCTGCAGTCTGTAAAGCTGCTCGGTGATATTCAAAAAGCTTTCCGGAGTTTGGTCAAGGAACCATTCGCACTCGCCCGTAGTTACATCAGCCGCCGCTAGGCACATTCCCTTGTCCTGGTCCTGCTGTAAAAATACCAGATAGCGGTTATGCTTATCCTCCAGAAGCTGTTCGTTCAGCGCCGTTCCCGGAGTGATAATTTTAATAACCTTGCGCTCGACAATACCTTTAGCTAGCTTGGGATCCTCCACCTGCTCGCAGATGGCGATGCGATAGCCTTTTTTTATCAGCTTGGCGATATAGCCGTCCACAGAATGATAAGGTACACCGCACATCGGCATATGCTCCATGCCGTTGGAGCGCTTGGTCAGTGTTAAATTAAGCTCACGTGATGCTGTGATAGCATCATCAAAAAACATTTCATAAAAATCGCCCAAGCGAAAGAAGAGCAGCTCATTCTGATGCTCCTGCTTCACTGCCATATATTGCTGTACCATGGGCGTAACATTTGCAGCAGCCATTAATCAACCGCCTTACCTTTCACCAGCCAGGTCTGCGCAGCTTCAATCTGCACGTTAACCTTCTGTCCTACCTCGTATTGCTTATCTTCAATCGGCCACAGCACCAGAACTCCTGTGCGTGTACGACCGTTCCAAACTGTTTTCTGCTTGCTGGGGCCTTCTGCCAGCACTTCTACAGTCTGACCTACAAGCTTTTCATGGCACTTCAGGCTGTTTTCGTTCTGCAACGCCATCAAACGGTTCAAGCGTTCCTTCTTCACTGCCAGCGGCACCTGATTTTCCATTTTTGCAGCAGGTGTTCCGCTGCGCTTGGAATAGATGAAGGTATAAGCGGAGGTAAAGCCAACCTGACGCACAACATCCAGAGTTTCTTCAAAATCCTCTTCGGTTTCGCCGGGGAAGCCAACAATAATATCTGTAGTAATCGTTGCGTCCGGCACATACTTCCGTACCAGCTTAACCAGCTCAAGATATTTTTCCTTCGTGTAACCGCGGTTCATGCGGCGCAGAATCTCCGAACTGCCTGCCTGGAACGGCAAATGGAAGTTTTCGCAGATGTGCTCACATTCTGCAACAGCCTTGATAACCTCCTCGCTCATATCGCGCGGATGACTGGTCATATAATGAATACGCTCAACGCCGGGAATAATATCCACACGGCGCAGCAGCTTAGCGAAAGCGTCCTTGTCGCCAAAATCCTTGCCATAGGAATTAACGTTTTGTCCCAGCAGAGTAAATTCCTTGTAGCCATCTTTAACTGCTGCCTCAATCTCGGCAACAATATTATCGATGCTGCGGCTGCGCTCGCGTCCGCGTACATACGGCACGATGCAGTAGGTGCAGAAATTATTGCAGCCATACATAATAGGAATCCAGGCAGCAAAAGAGCTTTGACGGACCATATGACCTTCAAACTCACTTTGGTGAATAGTCAGATCTGTATAAACCGCAGCCTTGCGCTCTGCCAGAAATTCCAGCAGCAAACGTTTGAAATCGTTAACATAAGCAGTACCCAGCAGCAAATCTACCTGCGGATGCTTTTTGCGCAGCTTTTCGCCGTCCTTCTGTGCCATGCAGCCTGCAACACAGATAACTACATCCGGATTGGCACGCTTTACAGCCTTTAATTCGCCAATCTTGCCGGCAATTTTCTTTTCCGCGCTCTCGCGCACGCAGCAGGTGTTGACAATGATTATATCTGCGGTATGAAAATCAGGATTAGGCGCATAACCAAGCTCCTGCATCTGTCCTGCATAATGCTCCGTATCGGATTCATTCATCTGGCAGCCGTAATTTATCAGACAGTAGGTTTTATTTTTATCACTCATGTAAATACCTCCGTGTAAAATCAGTCTATCATTATATTATAACCAATTACACTCACTTCCCGCAACATTTCCCCCGGAAAGAAGTAGGGAATAATTTATAAAATATTTTAGTAGTAGGTATTGAAATCTGCCCTTAAGATGATTACAATATATGCAGGCAAAGAATTTTTCCGATTGCCTTTTAATATAGTTTAGGAAGGTCAAAATCATGCAAAGCAAAAAGAAATGGTTTGTTGTATTTATTCTGCTCGCTGCCCTTGCAGGCGCAGCCTTTTATTTTCTTTATTTTATCCGTACACCGGCTTATGCCTTGAACGAAGCGCGCGTTGCACTGCAGCAGCATGACAGCGCAAAATTTTCACGATATGTTGATGTTCCCTCTGTTATGGACAACGCTTTCGAGAACATCATCAAGGCAGAAAGCAAAATCAACAATGATAATGTTTTCTCCAACCCGTTCGCACTCGGCATTCTGCATATGCTGAAGCCGTCCGTTGTAGACCTGATGACGCAGGAGGCTTTAGACAAAATAGCCGCTAAGCCGGATAATGCGCCTAAGCAGACAGTCGACCCGGTACCAGATGCTATGAAGCGTAACCTGGAGCGTCACATCCCCATCCAAAACCTTACTGTCAAAGATCTGAAGCTCAGCAAGCATGAGGGCGAAACAGCTACAGCAACGCTAGTACTGCGCGATAAGGATCTGGAAAAGGATTTTATTGCCGAGCTGTTGATGCAGCAAAATGATAAAGGTGATTGGCAGATTAAGAAAGTCAGCAATCTGGCAGACTTTATCGTCCAGCTGGACGCAGCTAAACGTGCTAAACAGGCACTGCTGAACAAGCCTGTTATGGAACGTCTGAACAAAGCGCTGCAGGCAACCAGCGAGCGCCTGACGCTGAACAAGGACAGCAACAAAATCGGCAGCGAGGAAAAAGCTACGCTTACTGCTACCATTATGGCGAAAAACATGAGTAACGTTGCCATCAACCGTATGTATTACGATGTAACGGTGCTCAATGAAAAGGGCGAACAGCTTTATTCTTATCCTGAGCATTATCAGGGCAGCATTGCCCCCGGACAGGCTGTGGAGCTCACCACCAGCAAAAAGCTGAATTCCATGCTACCGGATGACAAAAAGCTGATGAATCTGGATATTTCCAAAGAAACAATCAAGATTCAGGTCACCTATATTGCTTTTGATAACGGCGAAGTAATTTCTCCTAAAAATTTTGTAGAATAAGGAAAAAATTAAACGCTTACATCCCACGTTGATGTGTGGGGCGTAAGCGTTTTTTGTTCTTTTGATAAATATATAGGTTTTTACACAACAGCTTTACTCTTTAATCTGCAGTTGCAAAACATCCGGTCGTGAATAATGACCACAGGCGTCAAATTCCATACGGCTGGCAGGCACCTTGTCCATATCCAAATCCGCATAAATAATTGCTTCCTTATCCCAGACAGGCTCCGTAACATAATGTCCGTAAGGATCAATCACACAGCTGCCGCCGCGACAGACAAGCTCAGGCAGCTTAGCGACTTCATCCTGTGCATGCAAATCAGCAGGATACATATCTTTAGTGAAGAACTGATCGCAGTTAATGTAATAGCAGCGTCCTTCGAGCGCAATATGCTGAATAGTAGCCTGCCACTCAGGATTATCATTTGTATTGCAGGAAATCAAAATCGTGACGCCTTTTTGGTATAAAGCCACACGTGCCAACGGCATGTAAGACTCCCAACAAATCAAATTACCAAGCGGTCCCCACGGCGAAGCAACCACAGGAAAATAAGCATTATCCGCATCACCCCAAACAAAGCGCTCCGCGCCCGTAGGCTTGAGCTTGCGGTGCATGGCAGCAATGCTGCCGTCAGGAGCAAAAATGATGTTGCTGTTATAAAGCGTACCGCTTACAGCATCACGCTCCGATATACCAATGCTTACATAAGCATTTACCTCGCGTGCCGCTTCTCCGAGCGCATCAGTTTCTGCGCCAGGCACTACAATGGAACCATCATAATACCGCTTCCAATCGGCACGTCCTTCTTCCTGTCTGCTGCCTACGGTAAAGCCAAAGGTCATGCCGTAAGGATAGCAGGGAATAATCAGCTCCGGCAGCACGATAAGCTGTGCTCCGCCGGCACCTGCCTGCTTAATAAAATCAATACATTTGGCCAGTGTTGCATCCTTATCAAACATTACAGGTGAACACTGTACTACGGCTACACGACAATTTTTTTCTAAATCTAACATTTTATTCCCCTCAGATGACTCTTAACTCTTATTATCTAAAATGCTTACTGTAATCTTTTTATGCGCATACTAATATTTTACTGCGCTCAGAGCTTAGTTAATTCCTGCGTAACCTTCAAATATGTTTCCACCTCATCAAGGTTATGACAATGGAGCGGAGAAACACGCACTATGCCTTTTAAGCCAAAAGAGTGCAACATTCTTACAGAATACAGGCTTGTATCAACACGGTCAAAAACAACTATGCCTCGTTTAACATATTCTGCCGTAGCCTGAGTAGGAGTCAGATTATCAAAGCCAATAGCTAAAATCAGGTCACGTCTCGTCAAATCCGGATTGTCATTATAAACAGTTACACCCTCTATATGTCTGAGTCCGGGAACATTAGCAGTACCTTCGAGCATATAGTGCAGCAATGCTCTTTCCTGCAGCTCTAACTTAGTCATACCCTCTACAAATTGCTCTCTACGAGTACCATTTTTATTATCAGCAAAGCTGCAAACATAATCGAGAATACTGGAAATCATAGCATATTGAGCAGGTGCGTCTGATCCCAGGCCCCAGAAATTTTCCGGTTTTTGAGTAAGCCGGGCATGAGGCAATATAGACAGGCGGTCACTAAGCCACGCTACGCCAAAGCCACGTACACCGAAAAATTTATAAGGAGCGAAGTTAATACCATCAATATCCAGCTCTGAAAGATCCATAACTGCATGAGGTGCATGCTGAACTGCATCAACTGTAATATAGATATCCGGTTTTATGCTTCTGGCCTTTTTTACAATTGCCGGAATATCCATAATCGCACCGGAAATATTGGAGGCGTACATTACATTCAAAAGGCAGGTATTCTCATCAATCAAATCACAGATTGCATCAACTTCACAGCCACCGGTAAGCATATCAGAAGGAGCAACACGCAACTCTTTGCCTGTCGTTGCGGCAAAATGCTCAGAAGAATCATAAGAAGAAGGATGTTCCAGAACTGTTGTTACTACATTGGTGCCAGGAATATTTTTTACTACTGTTTCTACCATTGAAAACATCAATTGTGATGCTGTAAGTCCTGTAGCTATGCTGCCTCCCTTTACATTAAAGATAACTCTTACATCATCCTCTGCCTTGTGAACAAGATTTTTAAGCTCAACTGCCAAAGGATGCTTTCTTCCATCACAATCAGGAATCATATCCAGCTTATGAAAGCAGTCAGCTGCATCCTTTAAGCGCAGAGAACCGCCAGCATTTTCAAAAAAGATTCTTGGTGTGCCATCAGGATTTTTATCAAGCAGATAGAACGCATCTCTAGCCTTTGCCATATCAGCTTCATTTAATAATTTACCATATTTCATTTCATGTACCTCCTCAAATTTAATTCAACAATCTTATTCTTCGGTCTGCGGCTGGTCAACCATGGATGCATCCCAAATTTTTTCATTTTTGGCAACAAGCAATGTTCCCAGGACATCGCCAGATACGTTAACGGTAGTATGACTCATATCAATAAGTCTGTACATACCGGCAATCGGTCCCATCATATCCATCGGCAAACCCATAAGATTTAAGAAAATAGCACCGGTTACGATGCCGCCGCCAGGAATACCAGGTGCTGCTATAGACATAATGGTTGATATAGTTATGATCATTATTGTCTGCGACCAAGTCATATCCAGACCATAAATTTCGGCAACAAAGAAAGCCAAAATTGTTTTATAAAGCGCTGCACCTGTCAGGTTTATAGTTGCGCCTAACGGAACAGAAAAAGAAGCTATAGACATAGGAACGTGCAATTTATTAGTTACACAATCCAAAGTAATAGGAATAGTACCGGCACTGGAGTTAGTTGCAATAGTATTAACCCAAATAGGAATCATTGATTTGCACATTTTGATATAATCGACTTTAGTGTACAGATAGGTTATGCCGCTCAGCAATGCCCAAATAAGCAAGCAGCCTACATAATCTGTAACAACAAATTTTGCCAACGCACCAAACAGTTGCGGACCATAAACGGCCGTTGTATTAGCCATTAAGGCAAACACGCCTATAGGAGAGTAAAGCATAACAATATCCAACATTTTGTATATAATTTGAGCTACGCTTTCGCACATCTCAACTACTTTTTTACCCTTTTCACCAACATATACTATAGATACAGCAAAAAGCACCGTAAAGAAAATCATCTGCAGGATATCCTGCTTCGCCATCGCATTGATAATATTGGTCGGTACCATATTAAACAAGAAGGCAGAGAAGGAAATTGCTTTTAAGTTTTTCGGATCATAAGCCTTCATGTTACTGGTATCAAAATTAGCACCAGGATGGAAAATGCTTACTACACCAATACCAATTATACAGGCAACCACAGTCATGATTACATATATAAGCACAACCTTGCCGCCGATTCGTTTAAGCTTCTGCACATCACCAATCGCCGCAATACCGCTAGTCAAGCTGAAAAAGATAACTGGAACAATCAGCATCTTAATCAGATTCATAAAAAGCGTGCCTGCTGGTTTTACCCAAATAGAAAAATCTTTGAACAAAAGACCAGCTGCAATACCTAAAACAAAGCCAATAGCAACTCTGTAAGCGAGGTATTTTTTCGAGAACAAAAAATTCGTCATAATAAAACCTCCTTTTCTGCGAATCCGCTTCCTGCATCATTTACAACATTTTTATCTTAATCCGTTGTATTAACAACATTATACTTTTCAATCCTCTAAGCTGTCAATAAGCATTTACAAAATTCATTCGTCAAAAAGTTGTAAACGCAATATTTGTTGCAAAAGATACATTTTCAGCTATAATATAATTATCGGGAGGGGAATAGTATGAACTTCGAGGACAGAATTAAAGATAAAACACTTACAAAAAAGGAAAAAATTATAGCTGATTATATACTTGATAATATGGAAACTATAGGCTTTGGTCCAATTAAGGATGTTGCCAACGCCTGTGGTGTCAGCGATACTTCTATCATCAGATTTTTGCGCGAGCTGGGATATGCAGGCTATACAGATTTCAAAAAATCAATTAACGAAAAATTTTTAGAACAATATAACGCAAATCTTTCACCAATGCAAAAATTTAACCAAAGCAAAAATTACATCAACACCGGCAGTATAGCAAGCGAAGTATTGTATAATTCCATAAATAACATTAACAAGGCTATCAATTCTCTTGATGATAAGCTTTTGCTGGACATAGCAGATTGTCTGATTAATTCCAAAAACAAATATATTGCAGCCTTTCGTGGAACCTCCTGCTGTGCTGACTATTTTTGGAGGAAAGCGATTTATTTTCTGCCAGGACTGGTATTATGTAACAAGGCAGAGAGTGAAACTCTGGAAAAGCTTGTTGACATCAGCAAAAACGATTGTATCCTGATGTTTTCTTATCCCAGATACTCGCAAATCTGCACTATAATCTTAGAGCTCGCAAAAAAACGCGATGCCAAGATTATTCTTTTTACTGACAGAGTTACTTCTCCTTTAGCAGCTTATGCAGACTTCATCGTAACCACTAACGTAACAGGCTTAAGCTTTACTAACTCTTATGTTGTGCCACTGTGTTTGGCTGAAGCTTTAGCTGTAATAATTAGCAAGAAGGTAGAAAATATTTCTGCTGAACGCTTGGAGCTGCTGGATGAAAATATTTATAAAGCAAACCTGTACTAGCTTTGATAATGCCAAAAAGCCCAGACACCTGTCCGGGCTTTTTTATTTGCTTAAAAGCTTTACGTTTGTTTAATTAATTATCCCTCACAACCATCAGCCAGCCTTTGGCCAGCACCGATTGGCAAAATACATCCTCCTTAAGAATATAGATATTCCTACCCGCGTTTTTCATGCTGACAACACGCTGCAAATCAGCACCGTCACACACGGAAGCATCCGCCGTGCCGACAATAACCATATCAGAAGCTGCTGTAACATGATAAGCAACGCTTGCACCAAGCGCAGTCAGTATCTCCTGAAGGTTTTTAAGATAAAGACCGTCAAAAGAGCCAAGCAGAACTATATTTTTATCTGCCAACGGTCTTAAGCGCCTGAAAGACGGTACGATTGCAAGCTCTCTTTGCTGCGGCGGCAGATGATAATCCGCCACTGCCAGCTCCTTCAGCTTCTGGTAGCAGCCGTTGCAAATATTACAGTCAACAAGAGCCCTATGCGCGCCTGCTGTAGCAATATTGAAGTATTCGGCAACCGCAGTCTGCTTAGGCCTGCCTAAAAACGGTAATTCATTCTGCGCCAGCTTCATAACATCAACATAATCATTGGCTAATCTTTTGGCATAATAGCCTGCCAGATTTTCCGCAATAAAGCTCAAATCAAAGCCTACATTATAGCCTGCTATAATATCATCAGCCAAAAAATCCATAAAGGACAAAATCACCTCGTCGATTGCCGGAGCATCCGCAACCATAGCGTCATTGATACCGGTGAGCCGTGTAATATAATACGGGATGGATAATTCCGGCTTAACTAAGCTGGAAAATTCATCTACTCTGCGATTATTGCGGTATTTTATAGCAGAGATTTCCGTTATATAATCATTTTGCGGACTCAGGCCGGTAGTTTCAATATCTAAAACAGTATAATCGTCAGGATAAGCCAGAAGCAGCTTGCCGTCTATATACCTGTTTCTTTTTACAGAACTCAAAAAATCACCTTGCCGAGCTTAGCTCAGCATCTATGTCCTTTCTTTTGCTTATTTCTCCAACACCTTCATACACATAATACCCTTTTCGTTACGCACCAGGAAAAAGCTTATTTCATCTCCCTTATGCAAAACGGAAGCCTTTTGAGGCTCGGAAAGCAGGGTGCCTATAATATTTACCTCGCGCACCTCCTTAAGCAGCACATAAGCCGCTTCGGCCTCGTCGCCGCGCACCAGATAAACCGTTACGATATCGGGATGCGTTGCAAGTCTTGCAGGATCTAAAGAGGTAAGCTTACGCATTGCTTCTGTCGCTTCGTCTGCCTTATAAGCCTTTTGCACCATTGCCACCTTGCTTTGGAACTCGCTCAGGCGGGGCATTTCGCTCGGCAGCACAGCTGCCTGCGCTTCAAGCAGCTCGGATAGTCTTATCTTCGCTGATTGCTCGTCATTGCCATGCAGCAATTTCAGCGTCTTTTTAGCTGTATCATATTCTGCGCAGCAAAGTATTTCAAAGGTAATGCCTGCCTTAGCATCTATATAGCCATAGCAAAGCACACCGGTAACATCTTCGGTTACTTCAAAAATGCTGCCCAAATTCTGCGCCACACAGGCTGCATCTATGTAAAGGTATTTGTCTGCAATATCGCGGAAATTTATTTCTTTAAGAAGCATATTATCACCTCGTAGAGTCAGTATCATTTATATTCAATCATACATGCAAATTCTTTAATTTGCAATAAAGCAATGAGTATTTTTGAATGTGTTGGATTTGGCGGAAAAACAATCGTGCAAAATAAAAATTGTCAGACCGGAGACGTTAAACTCCGCTCCAGCGCAAAGCAGACTGCTAAAAGCAAATTACCTGCTGAAACAAATACATACTTCTGCAGGATTTTTATTACTATATTTTTACTAGAAATCTACTTGTTAACTAGTTGACAAGTTTAAGATATCATGATACACTATATTTAACAAGTTGATATCTACTTATTATCAACTATGCCAATTATATTATTAAATTGTCAATTCTAAGGAGGAAATAATCATGTCAAACAAAGCTTGGCTTGTACGCCCAAATCCAGCAGATATCAACCGAATCAACGAATTTCAGACAGAAAATATTGTCGCAATCGGCTGGCCCGGTATAGGTGACCTCACTGGAAAAACCAGACAAGACCTCAAAGAAATCCTGTCCAACCCTCCATATTCATATACTGCCTTAGCACTTGGCAACGCATATGCAACTGTAGATATATTCGTAAATCAAATGAATAAAGGTGACCTTGTACTGACTCCTGACGGTGACAACATCTACCTCGGAGTAATCGCAAGCAACTATCAGTTCAATCCTAAAGTAGACAACATTAGTAATGGCTATTCACATCAAAGAACTGTAGAATGGCATAACAAAATAACAAGAGAGGACCTTTCCAAAGCTCTAAGATCATCATTGAAAGTACATAGAACTGCGGCAGACTTAAGCCATCACTATAATGAAATCAAAGCTCGCTGCTTCAATATGCCTATTCCTAAAGCAGCAACCACAGGGCCTATCAAAATCAGCTATCCGCTCAGACCTAACTTCAATATTTCTTTTGAAATACCGGCAGACATGACAAAAGAAGAAGCAGAAAGATTGAAGACTTTCATCTCTACTCTGCATTTTAAAGATTAATCTTCGCTAAAAAACAAAAAATAGGCTAGGACAAAACCCAGCCTTAAACAGAAAAACCAATAGAGTAGGTGTCTATGACGAACGAGGAATTTTGTTTATATGACGCATGGTAGGTGTGTTTAATGGTGTGTCGAATCTAGTTACTAAGCAAGCGGTGAGAACAGTAAAATATGATTTTGATCAAAATTACAGGGTTCTGTGATTGTTTGCATACGTATCTAATTGTAGATAATTTTATTAGGAGGAATTGATAATGTTATACGCTGTTGATACTGGAAAAAAGATTACTAAATTACCTCACAAATCTGACTATGTAAAATGGAGAAAGCGTATATCTACTGATGATTACGCTAGAGTAGTCGCACGGATACGTGCGACTATTGAAGGTAATGAGGTAAATACTGCCGGGTGGATTCCAGGTAGTAATTGGATTGGAACACCATATGAAAAAATTTATTATGCTTGCGGACAAAATGAAATACAAGCTGGATTATTTTTTGGCTTGATTGTATTTAAATTATTTATGGATGATGAAGATACCGTATGGGGATTCGGGCGATATGAAGCAAATGGTCATACGATACGAAGCATGACATATTTCAAGCTTAATGTTGACCCTAAAACATTAAAATAATTAATGATTAAGATTCAGCTTTTTAAATTATAGTTGCCAATTATCAACTATAAATCACAGAGAAAAGTACACAAGCTGTCATACTGCAGGGGCGTAATCTCACCATCACAATAAGACTTATAGATTTTATCGGACAGCTCATTCACATCAATCTGAACCTCATCGTTCCATACCTGCTTAATCAGAGAACGATAATAATGATATTTAGCAGAATCAGAAGAAAAACCATACTTAAAAAAATCACCTATACTTTCTAGCTTGTCTGATTATAAAATTCAGCCTAAACGCAAGCTGGAACCTTGAACAACAAAATCAAATTGTTTTTTCTCGCACAATTATACCACCAAACATAACAAAAAATCCACTTTATGTTATATCAAAATTTACATTAAAACCATAAAATTCATTAATCCCTTACTATTTTACCAACATATAACCGCCCCACGAACTCAATAAAAATTGAATTTGCGAGGCGGTTTCCTACTAAATATAAAATCACTCTACTCTTTTAAAATTGGAGTTGGCACAAGATGAATACCGCTTTTCCAAATCTTGGTTGTTTAATTTAGAGTTGGCGTTGGCAATTGTCACACATTATACCACTATCTTAATGGTGGAACAGGCGCAGGCCGGTGAATGCCATGGCAATACCGTACTTATCGCAGGTCTCAATAACATTGTCATCACGGATAGAGCCGCCTGCCTGTGCAATATATTGCACGCCGCTGCGATGTGCACGCTCAATGTTATCGCCAAACGGGAAGAATGCGTCACTGCCAAGAGCAACATCCTTCAGCTGAGCAACCCAAGCCTTTTTCTCTTCGCGAGTCAGCGGTTCCGGTTTTTCGGTGAAGAAGTTTTCCCATACGCCGTCAGCCAGTACATCTTCATAATCATCGGAGATATAAACGTCGATGGTGTTGTCGCGGTCGGGACGACGGATGCTGTCCTTAAACGGCAGAGCCAAAACCTTCGGATTCTGGCGCAGCCACCAGATATCAGCCTTGCCGCCTGCCAGACGAGTGCAGTGTACGCGGGATTGCTGGCCGGCACCGATGCCAATAGCCTGACCGTCTTTTACGTAGCAAACGGAGTTGGACTGAGTATATTTCAAAACGATTAAGGAAATCAGCAGGTCGCGTGCTGCGCCTTCCGGAATTTCTTTATTCACAGTCGGGCGGTTTTGCAGCAGTTCAGCGGTGATTTTAGCTTCATTGCGCTCCTGCTCGAAGGTAATACCGAATACCTGCTTGTGCTCCAGCAGCTCTGGCTTGTAGTTTTCATCAATTTTAATAATATTGTAGGTGCCTTTGCGTTTGCCCTTCAGAACAGTAAGAGCTTCTTCGGTATAACCGGGTGCGATAACACCGTCGGAAACCTCGCGTGCCAGCATTTTAGCGGTCTGCACGTCGCAAACATCGGACAAAGCAACAAAGTCGCCGTAGGAGCTCATACGGTCCGCACCGCGGGCACGTGCATAAGCATTTGCCAGCGGAGAAAGCTCCAGATCGTCTACATAATAAATTTTTTTCAGGGTATCGCTCAGCGGCAGGCCTACTGCAGCACCTGCAGGGCTTACATGCTTAAAGGATGCTGCTGCCGGCAGGCCGGTTGCTTCCTTCAGCTCCTTTACCAGCTGCCAGCTGTTGAAAGCGTCGAGGAAATTGATGTAGCCGGGACGGCCGTTCAGTACCTCAATCGGCAGCTCGCTGCCATTGTTCATGTAAATACGCGCGCTGCCCTGATTAGGATTGCAGCCATATTTTAATGCTAATTCTTTCACTATAACTCCTCCTCTTTTGTATAGTGCCAGTCACTTAGACAAACAAAAAAACCGACACACTGGCACAAGAAAAAATCTTTGCCCAGACGGTCGGCGTGCTACCGGTCATACTCCCCTGTGGTAACCCACTTCCGTCAGTTATATGACCTAATACTAAAATTATAAGATGCCTCGTTGTTTTTGTCAATAGCGGGCGATTGTGGTAGAATAAAGGTATAATGAATTAGAGTGTTGCAGAAGAGAATCTCTCCCAGAAGAGATAAGATGAATTGCCCGTAAGGCAAGAAAGAAAGCCCTCGGACGGATGTCATCGCAAAAAAATGACGGAGAGCGGTTTTGCCTGTCATAACGTTATCATTAAACGTATGATGTACCATCTCAGCCATCATATAATACCAATAACAGCTCTAATTTTCAAAGGAGGAAATAATATGACTCTCTGTTATGTATGTCCGCATCGCTGCGGTGTAGACCGCCCGGCAAATATGTCTGATACTACCGGCTGCTTTGGCAGCTGCGGCGTCGGCCTCGCTCCGATTGTTGCCCGCGCCGGCCTGCATATGTGGGAAGAGCCCGTCATCAGCGGAACCAAAGGCAGCGGTACTGTGTTCTTTTCCGGCTGCAACCTGCACTGTGTTTTCTGCCAGAACTATGACATCAGCTGCAAGGGCTTCGGCAAGGAAATTACTATTGAACGTCTGAAGGAAATCTATCACGAGCTTATCGCCCAGGGTGCGCACAATATCAATCTGGTTACACCCACCCATTTTACCGAAGCAGTGCTGCAAAGTCTGGATGAACCTCTGCCGGTGCCTGTTGTTTACAACACCAGCGGCTTTGAAACGCAGGATACACTGCGCCGCCTTAAAGGCAAGGTGCAGATTTATCTGCCGGATTTAAAATACAGTGATGATATGGCTGCTATCAAATACAGCAACGCTCCCTACTACTTCCGCATCGCAACCGAAGCAATTAAGGAAATGTATAATCAGGTAGGCGACTACCATATTGACGATAACGGTATCATGACGAAAGGTGTCATCATCCGTCATCTGATTATGCCCGGTATGCCGGACAACACCAAGAGAATTATTGATTGGGTTGCTGCCAATTTCAAGCCGGGGCAGGTAATGTTCAGCCTGATGCACCAATACGTTCCCTGCGGCCGCGCAGCCGAATATCCGGAAATCAACCGTAAGGTTACGGATGAGGAATACAAGGAGTTGGAGAACTATCTGCTGCAAAGCAGTATTGAAGACGGCTTTGTACAGGAGGGTGATGCAGCCTGCAAAGATTTCATCCCCTGCTTTGACGGTACAGGAGTATAAAAATATATTTGCTTTAAATTTTATAAAATAATATAATTTTCGCATAGAGATAGCCGACGTCGGTTTCCTGCTGGAAAGTGGGGTGATGCTATGACTGTTTTCGAAGCACTTCAGCTTATGATAGGCTTTGCAACTCTCGTAGTTTTGATTTTATCACATCGCTCTAAATAAAGGTATGAAAAAACCGCCTAGTGTAGAGGCGGCTTCCTTCAAACTCAAACTTTGCAGGGACAGCCGACCTACCACAATCGGCTATCTCTATAATTATTATAGCAGTTTTTTTGTTATTGTCAATTTGCCTCCCGACGCAAAACCTCCGCCAGCACCTCAATGCCGCGACAGATATCCTCAGTTGAAGCATACTCTGCCGGATTATGGCTGATTCCTGCGCGACAGGGAATAAACAGCATTGTCGTGGGGCAGATTTTCGTCATATGCATAGCATCATGACCTGCACCGCTGTTCATATGCAAGAAGCTGAAGCCCTTTTCCGCGCATATTGCTTCGCTCTGCGCGGCCAAAGCCTTATCCAAAGCAACAGGGCTGTCTGCCGTCAGCATTTCTAACTGCACGCCAACGCCGTCGCAAACAGCAACGTTTTCGGCCTGCTCGCGAATGCTTTGCAGTACACGCTCAATGCTTGTCTTATTAACGCCACGCACATCAACCCACAGCATAACTGCTCCCGGCACAACATTAATCGAACCGGGCTCTACGTCAACCACGCCAACGGTACCGACACTGCCGTTGGCTTTTTCTGTTTCCGCAGCCTCGTTCACCGCCAAAATGAGCTTAGCAGCGCTGACGAGCGCGTCACGGCGCATCCCCATCGGCGTTGCGCCGCTGTGGTCTGCCACGCCTTTAATATGAATCTTAAAGCGTGTCGGTGCCGCAATATTATGCACGATACCAAGCTGATGCTGCGTTTGCTCCAGCACCTTGCCCTGCTCGATATGCAGCTCCGCAAAGCATTTATAGCTGCCAGGAGCAATTACGGCATCACGATAAGCGTCAGGATTGCAGCCCCATTCACGCAAGGCCTCGATAAAGCTGATATCACCCTTCTTAGCGCCCTTGTTCAGCTGCTCCGGTGCAGCGCTGCCTGTCAGCAGCTTACTGCCCATAGTTGCAAAACCGAAGCGGCTCGATTCCTCTGCACGGAAAACAATCACCTCGATACTGCGCTCAAGCTCCTCGTCCTGTAGCATGTACAGCGCCTCCAGGGCGCCTACCACACCGCACATGCCGTCATAGGCACCGCCGTGGATAACAGTGTCCAGATGCGAACCGCTAGCCACCGGCGGCAGCTGCGACTGTTTGCCATCGCGACGCAAGAACACATTACCCACAGCATCGGTGCGGATTTGCAAATGCAAATCCTGCACCTGCTCCAACAGCCAGCTCTGAGCTTTTTTATCCAGCGGACTATAGGCAAGGCGGGTAACGCCCTCTTCACTGTCCGTAAAAGCAGCCAAACCTTGTAAAAGCTTAGCTACACGTTCATGATTTACCTGTAACATTTTTATTCCCCCTTCATTCGGAAATAGCAACAAAAAATATATAATAAAGATGACAGCTTTATTATACTTGCTTCTTAAGCATCACACAAGAGCGGTACTTCATCTGAAAATCCGAGATTATGAAAAGTTTTTTACACTTTTGCTAAAAACTCCTTGCAATTAATGTAAAATCCACGTAAAATTATCATAGCAAAATTTAAGAAAAGAGGTTATTTATTTTGGAACGCAAAGTTATTCAAGTTGAAGAACGTCCGCCATTACTACTTAATATTCCGTTAAGTATCCAGCATCTGTTCGCCATGTTCGGCTCTACCGTGTTGGTTCCCTTTTTATTCAAGGTCAACCCTACCACCTGCCTGTTCATGAACGGCCTGGGTACCCTGCTCTACATCTTCATCACCAAGGGCAAAATTCCTTCCTATCTCGGCTCCAGCTTTGCCTTTATCTCTCCTGTACTGCTGATTATGTCCACCTCTGCCTATAACCATGCACAGTCCGGCTTTATCGTTTTCGGTCTGCTGTTCATGCTTTTCTCGCTGATTATTCACTGCGTAGGCACCAAATGGATTGATGTCATCTTCCCGCCGGCAGCAATGGGCGCAATCATCGCTGTTATCGGTCTGGAGCTGGCACCTGTTGCAGCTAACATGGCAGGTTTGACCGGTGATAACATTAATATGGTCAACGTGGCTATTTCTATGTTCACATTGGCGGTCGGCGTTATCGGCTCTGTTGCCTTCCGCGGCTTCATGAGCATCATCCCGATTCTCTTCGGCGTTGTCTGCGGTTATGTTTTTGCTGCTATCATGGGTATCGTCAACTTCCAGCCGGTAATTGACGCTCCCTGGTTCCAGGTACCGCATTTCTACGCTCCGGTTTTTGATATCAACGCTATTATGATTATAGCTCCGGCCGCACTCGTTGTACTGGCTGAGCATATCGGTCATCTCGTAGTAACCGGCAACATTGTTGACCGCGACCTGATTAAGGATCCGGGCCTGTCCCGTTCTCTGTTTGCTGACGGCCTTTCTAATGTTATCAGCGGCTTTGCCGGCGCAACTCCGAACACTACCTACGGTGAAAACATCGGCGTTATGGCAATCACCAAGGTTTACAGCACCTGGGTTATCGGCGGCGCTGCTGTCATGGCAATCATCCTTTCCTTCTGCGGTAAGCTCAGCGAGCTGATTCACAGTATCCCCGTTCCTGTTATGGGCGGCATCTGCATCCTGCTGTTCGGCGTAATCGCTGCCAGCGGCATCCGCGTACTGGTTGAACGTCAGGTAGATTACAGCAAATCCTCCAACCTCGTAATGACCTCTGTTATTATGATTATCGGCCTTTCCGGTGCGAAGCTCTCCTTCGGTGCCTTTTCCGTACAGGGCATGGTGCTGGCAACTGTTGTTGCTATTATTATGAGCCTTGTCTTCAAGCTCTTTGAATCCCTGCACCTGCTGAACGAATAAGACATATAAAGCACAAAACCGCTGCAGAAGCTCTGCAGCGGTTATTTTACTGTTTACGACCGGAGCCTGCACCCGCAGGCTTGTCTTTTTTATTTTAGAAACGGAAATCTCTTTCTCCCTGAGCAATTTTTTGCAGACGCTCGATGCAAACCTCACGCACCTTTTCCTGCGGAATGTTCGGCAACTCGGCCTGCACCAGTTTTTCGCCCAAAGCCTTAGTTGCCGGAGAAGCATAATCCTCCAGATATTCCTTCAGCGTCAGCAGCGCATTAGGATGGCAGCAGTTCTGGATCTGCTTGGACTTGCACAGCTCCATAAATCTGTCGCCTGTGCGTCCGGCACGGTAGCAGGCAGTACAGAACGAAGGCAGGAAGCCTAATTCCATCAGCCATTCAATTACTTCATCCAAAGAACGTTGGTCAGAAACGTCAAACTGCTCGGTATCGGTCGGGCGCACATCCTCGGTGTAACCGCCTACGGAAGTACGCGAGCCGCCACTGATCTGAGAAATACCAAGATGCAATGCCTTTTCACGCACAGCCTGATTTTCACGTGTAGAAATAATCATACCTGTATACGGAACAGCAATGCGGATAATAGCAATAATCTTGCAGAAGGTTGCATCATCAATACCGTTGTCAAAAACGCCCGGGTCGATATCATCGGCGCGTTTGATACGCGGTACGCTGATGGTATGCGGACCTACGCCGTGTACTGCCTCCAGATGCTCGGCATGCATCAAAAGGCCGGCCAGTTCGTAACGGTAACGTTCCAAACCGAATAGTACACCCAAGCCTACATCATCAATGCCGCCCTCCATCGCTCTGTCCATCGCCTCCGTATGGTAAGCGTAATTGTGCTTCGGTCCGCGCGGATGCAGGTTCTCATAGCTTTCCTTATGATAGGTTTCCTGGAAGAGGATATAAGTACCAATGCCTGCTTCCTTCAATTTGCGGTAATTTTCTACAGTAGTAGCCGCAATGTTTACGTTTACGCGGCGGATAGCGCCATTTTTATGCTTAATAGAATAGATAGTCTTGATGCATTCCAGAATGTACTCAATCGGATTGTTTACCGGGTCCTCGCCGGCCTCCAAAGCAAGACGCTTATGACCCATATCCTGCAGTGCAATAACCTCTGCACGCACCTCATCTTGCGTCAGCTTTTTGCGTCCGATATGCTTGTTTGTAGCATGGTAAGGACAGTAAACGCAGTGATTGATGCAATAATTGGATAAATACAGCGGAGCAAACAGCACTATACGGTTGCCGTAAAAGTCCTTTTTAATCTGCTCAGCCAGAGTAAACATTTCCTGCACCAGCTTTTCGTCCTCGCAGGCAAGCAATACGCTGGCCTCACGATGGCTTAAGCCCTTGCGCAGCTTGGCCTTGGCAATAATCTGCTCCAGCAGCTCCTTGTTGTTTTTGTTGGCCTCAGCATAAGCAAGTGTGTCGATGATTTCCTCATGACAGATAAATTCTTCGGCCTTCATTGATTTTGCATTATACATTTTGTCTCCTCCTTACAGGTCAGTAGTATCTTTCCCGTCAGATAGTTGATATCCAGCAGTCTATTCCTTGGCAATTACGTTGGAATAAGCAGTTTTGGCATTCACACCGGCAAGCAGTCCCAGCTTACCGCTCATAGCGCTGATAATATCCTGCGGCGCATCAACGGCAACGCAGATAATATTAACATTCTTCTGGCGATAGGGCAGGCCCATACGGCCGATAATATAACTGCTGTAGGTATGCAAAATTGCGTTAAGCTCTTCCACAGCCTCAGGCTGCGTTACAATAAGAGAGATAACTGCTACTCTTGTTTCCATACTAATCACCCTTCTCTTTTCGGAACTTAGGCAGAATCTAAATCTGCTATATTTTGCTGAATATATCTATAATAGTATACCATATTTCACGAAAATTGTGGTATACTAAACCTATAAATATTTATCTGCTTGTAAACAGCTTATAACAAAAGGAGCCATTATAATGCTGAATATATTTTTCTCTTTATTTCTTTTGGGCATGCTGGTCGTTTTATGCGGCAAGGCAATCCGCCGCGCCATGCACCAGCAGCAGCCGTTAAACAGCAAGGAAGCCGCTCTGCTCATAGCGCTTTCTCTTGGCTGCCTTTTCGCCCTGAACGCCGGCGTCAGCGCCGTCTACAAAACTCAGCTGCTTTTCTACTGAACAGAGCGCAGCCCGGCTGCCGCATTTGCGGCAGCTTTTTTACTTTATGCAAAAAGAGGCAGACAGCAGACTTGCGCCTCGCTGTTTGCCTCTTGTGCTGCTATTTTGTTTTACGTTCTGTCACAGAAATCCCCATTAAAGCCTTTTAAAGCTTCTATAATTAATTCTGCTTCAGCAAATTAATAGTTGGTTACCTTCAGCTCGAAATAGCCCTGAGGATGGTCGCATACCGGACATTTTTCCGGAGCCTTTTCAGCGATAACAATCTTACCGCAGTTAGTGCAGATCCAAACCTTTTTCTCTTCACGTTGGAATACACGGTCATTCTCAATGTTTGCCAAAAGCGCACGATATCTTTCTTCATGCTCTTTTTCAATCTTACCTACTTCTTCAAAGAGGAATGCAATTTTATCAAAGCCTTCCTCTTTGGCAACCTTGGCAAATTCGGCATACATTTCGGTCCACTCATAGTTTTCACCTGCAGCTGCATCCTTCAGATTTTCGATCGTCTTGGGAACAGCGCCGCCATGCAGTGCCTTGAACCACAATTTAGCATGCTCTTTTTCATTACCTGCAGTTTCGGTAAAAATAGCGCCAATCTGATTGTAGCCTTCTTTTTTGGCTGCACTTGCATAATATTGGTACTTAGTATGAGCCTGAGACTCACCCGCAAAAGCGGTCTGCAAATTTTTTTCAGTCTTGCTGCCTTTTAAATCCATTTTCAATTCCTCCTCTTGAAAACGACGCAACAGCCTTCCTAAAACAAAGCTTATACAGCTTTAATATCAGTTTTGGTCATCACCCAAAACTTCTTCGCTTACAGGGTGCTCTGCCATTTCCTTTTGGCATTCAGGGCAGATACCGCTGAAAACAATGTCATGGTGATTCATTTTGTAGCCGGTTACAGCAGCTACCTTTTCATCCATATCCGGAATATAATCAAAGTTTTCTACGTTCATGAACTTACCGCATTCAGTGCATTTGATGTGGTAATGTCTTGCGAGGATATGATCAAAACGATCGGCACCGCTCGGAACGGAAACCTTGCTCAGCAAACCGCTTTCAACCAGAGAATTAAGGTTGCGGTAAACGGTACCTTTGCTGATATCAGGATACTCCATAGTAATGCGATCATATACTTCTTCAGCAGTAGGGTGATCTGCTAAAAAACGTACAGCCGCGATAACAAGTTGTCTTTGAATAGTGTTTCTTTTAGCCATTTTCATCATCCTTTATCAAAAATAATTCTCATTTAGAATTATACACCCTACGTCAAAATTGTCAAGTATTTTTAGTACCAATCTACAAAATAATCACAAATAAATTTCTACTTTTTTTGCTGTTGTCTAGCAGATAATCAATTCATTCTTAATTCTAAAATTACTCAATAGGAAAAATATAACAAAGAATAGAAAATGCTTCTCATTAACACTTTATTCAAGACATGAAAAAAATACTGTCAGAACTTAGTCCGACAGTATTAGTTAACCTATCTCATTTATTCGGTTTTTTCCCAGATGAGCTGTACAGGCAGATTAGATGCACCGGGAGGTGACCAGATAAAGCTGTATTCGCCTGCTTTCAGCTGAGCAATCTCAATCGCTTCCTCTATTTTCGAGCCTAAGCACACCGTGCGTTCAGGCAACGCCAACAGCTCACGCTCACCCTTAGTTTTGTTTTCCAGTACGCCGTAACCAGCAAACGGTCCGCCAATCGGATTCAAAATAAAGCTGATAGGCTTTTTGCCTGCAACGGTAAAGTTCACCTTATAGATAACGCCGTAGTTACCGTAATTTTCCGCAGGCAGTCCGGTAGTAGCATCAACGCCCTTGGCATAGCCCTCCTGTGACGTTGCCAGCTCCAGCATGAGCGGTTTTTCCGGTGCCTTGACAGGTTTCTTCAGCGTATAGTTCCAGTCTGCAGCCTCAAATGTACCGCGCAGCGGATGCTCGTCCATCGGCTGAATTGCGGCAGCTTCGTTAAACAGCTCCAAATCACTCTTCGTTTCACACATCAGCACACTCACCTCAACCGGCTTGTCAAAGTGCAGGTCAACAGTTGCCGTGTACAGCTTATCCGTCGGCAGAATAATGCCGCGTCCGCTGAGCAGCTCGCGGCTACCGCCAAAGCCCAGCTTGCCCTCCTGCGGCTTTTGGCTGCTGTCATCAAAATATTCCTTTTGAGAGTTTTTGCCGTCACGCATATAATCATAGGCAAAGCCGGCTGCGCCACTGCGTGTTACCTTGTAATGCACCGGACGCATATTATCCGTATTTTTCAGCATTACCGCCAGCTTTTTCTTACCGGCAACACCATTGACATGATGCAGGAACAAACGCACATCACCCTCAACCTTATCACGATAAAGTATACCGTTACGATAAACAGTTTCCGGACTGTCGCTAAAAAGCAGCTTCGGACCATTGGCGACAAAATCCGCCTGCGCCTGCTCTGTAACATAATCCTCAGGAATAAACACCGGTCGCTGCTGTGCGCCTGCCACGTTCAGCATGCCACAGGATATAGTAACAAGAAAAGCCTGCAAGGCCTTTTTTAAATTCATCAAATCACTCCCTCCAACACACAAAAAACTTTCCGCAGCCCAAATCATTCCCTATAATTAAGGCTGCGGACTAAGTAACAATATTCTAAGACTTTTACTTCAGGCTGTTTTGATAATCAGCCATAAACTGCGCTAAGCCTTTATCCGTCAGCGGATGAATAATCATCTGCTCCAGCACTTTAGTAGGAATAGTTGCAATCTGACAACCGGTCAGCATAACCTTTTCCACGTGCTCCAGATTACGGATGCTGGCAGCAATTACCTCGGTAGTAATGCCATACAGCTTAAAGGCTTTGACAATGTTTTCTACCAGCTGTACGCCGTCTTCACCAATATCATCCAAACGGCCGATAAACGGGCTGACATAGCTGGCACCTGCGCGTGCGGCCAGCAAAGCCTGAGCCATGCTGAATACCAGCGTTACATTAGTTTTAATGCCTTCTGCGCTCAGAATTTTTACTGCCTTCAGGCCTTCCGGAATGCAGGGGATTTTTATAACGATATTATTCGCAATCTTTACCAGCTTGCGTGCTTCCTCTACCATGCCATCGCATTCGGTGCTGATAACCTCAGCACTGACGGGACCGGCAACCAGCTTGGCAATTTCCGGGATAACCTCAGCCTGTGTACGACCGCTTTTGGCAATCAGGCTCGGATTGGTTGTAACACCATACACAACGCCCCAATCGACAAATTTGGCAATCTCCTCTACATTAGCAGTATCCATAAAAATCTTCATTTTTAACTAACCCTCTTTGCAGATCAAAATCATAGTTTTTTATTATTTATTATTATGCTTTATCGCGCGTCCTTACGGTCAATTTCCTTCTCCCTCGCCAGACGCGGGAGAAAGTATCAGAGGCGACGCGACGGCGACGACTCATCGCAAGCGATATTAGCACGTCCAACAGCTTCTCACTTCGTTACACTCGTGACAAGCTGGGACTTTGCGTCGCGTACTACTTCGTACTCCTAGGAGCCGTCGCAAAGCACATGATGCTTTATCGCGCGTCCTTACGGCAGAACAATAACCTTATCCGCGTGAGTTTGCGCCGGCAAGCTCATAGTCATCATGCTGCTCCAAACCAGCAGCTTATCACCTTTTTTAATTTTAGCGAAGTCTGCGCACGCATTTGCATCAATCGTCGCAATAACGTCATTATTGGTATTAAGTACGGTTACATAACTTCCATCCTTAGCAAGGCTTGCTTGTGCTACCTCAAAAAAACTTGCAGGCTCTTCGCTGTCTTCGATAACAATCGCCAGAGCATGGCTTTGCGGCGGCATGCTGCGAGTCATAGTTGCGGAATAATAAGCAGTAACCTTCTGGCCTTCCTTTAAAGCATAGGGCAGACGCAGCTTACCGCTGGCACCCTCCACAACGTAGGTATCACGGTCAACAATGGCTGCAACCATATTTCTGCTGCCCTCACCCTTAATAATGTACATGCCATTCTCTACAGCAACTATTTCGCCACGGGTAACATAGGTTCCCGGTGCGTGCATTACCTCAGGATTTGCCTGCACCTCGTCCAGGGGAGAGGATTGAGCCGCATCAGCGGCGAAAGCACTGCCGGCACCCAACAGCGCCATGCAGGAAAATACTAAAGCGATTTTTTTAAGTGATTTCATAATATATACCTCCAAGATATTGCTTTTGTTTATGTTTATAAGTATAGCATAAGATTATGGCAAAATCATGGCAGTTTTAATTAATTCTTTACTTGTTGCTGAAATGTACAGCGATTTCCGTAACGGTAGCAGCAGCCTTCCACAGGCAATCCTCATTGAAATCGAAGTGACTGTTGTGATGACCTGCCGCAATCTTAGTGCCGTACATCATGTACAGGGCACGGCCGCCGTGTTGCTGTACGCGCTCCATGAAGTAACCGCAGTCCTCGCTGCCGCCCATGTCCACATATTCAACAACCTCGTCATAATGACATTTTTCCTCAATCAGCTCTGCTACCTCATGCCCCAGCTCCTTGTCAGCAAAGCAAGCAGGTGCAGCACCGGCCATAGTGATTTTTACCTTAACGTCATACATAGCGGCGCAGGCATTAAGAATGCGTTTAGCCTCGGTAACCATGTATTCATCAATTTCGGTAGTAGCACCGCGTGTTTCCAGCTTAATAGCAGCGATATCAGGCACAACATTGCGTCCTGTGCCAGCGTTGAGTACGCCTACGTTGATACGGCTGGAGCCCTTGCTGTGACGGGGAATGGTATTCAGGGAAATTGCAGCCTGTGCCGCTGCCAGCAAAGCATTCTTTCCCTGCTCCGGAGCAGCGCCTGCGTGTGCAGATACACCGGTAAATTCCGCATCCAGCTTCGTAGTTGCCAGAAAACCATCAGTCATCGTTACTAAGCAGTTGTCGGCAGTAGCCTTGAAGCCAATATGACCACCGAACAGGTAATCGACATCATCAACTACACCGGCGTTCATCATAGCGAAGGCCCCGCGTACGCCTTCCTCCGCCGGTTGGAAAATCAATTTAACGGTGCCTGCCAAACGTGCTTTATTAGCAGCAAGCAGCTTTGCTGCCGACAGGCCGATAGTTACGTGACCGTCATGACCGCAGGCGTGCATAGCCTTTTTATGTTCGGAAGCAAAGCCTTCCTTTGCCGGGCGATGCTCGTCGCAGCGCTCCTCTTCTACATCGTTGCAGTCCATATCAAAGCGGAAGGCAACTGTTTTACCCGGTTTATCTGTTTTAAGAGTTGCAACGATACCGGTCTTGCCGCCTGCCATCTTCTTTACCAGCTCCGGATCCGCACCTTCGTTGATTGCTCTTTGCATATAATCAGCCAGCTCTGCTTCGCTCGGCACGCCCATCATAGATTTTTCGTCAATAACGTCAGCGCCGAATTTAACATCATAGCCAAGCTTTTTCAGCTCACCGATAATCATGCTTGCCGTACGGAATTCCGTCCAGCCTGTTTCCGGATGTCTATGCAAATCTCTGCGGCGTTCGACCATTTCATCTTTTAATTCTTCAGCCTGTTGCCAAATTGTTGCCATGTTTCTTACCCCCATTAAAAAAGTACAGTCTGCTCACTGTCTAAAGGCAGATAAACCTCACTCTTATCTTTTAAACGATTGTTATTATCCACCCACTGTCCGCACGGACATTGTATTACAGCGGTAGGCAGCGCCCAAGCCAAATGTTTGCCGCAACCAGGACAGATATATTCTACCTGCAGCCTGTCACGCTCTTTTTTCTTCATAAATAAAGCGCACCTCCTGCTTCTTATTGCGTTTTTTATTATAGCACATTTGTACCATTAAGAAAATGCTTTGACGGCAGTAAGTGTTAAAATTGACATACTCCCCACGGCTAAAGCCGGTGGATTCTGGGATATTAGCGAACCTTGCCTACCGGAATAGCAGATCTTACGAGTTCTCTCCACAATGGACAATGCCCTGCCCATTTTTATTTCATGCAAAGAATATCCTTATTCCTTCCCGTTCAATATTTATCGAAGCGTTCCTGTCCCGATTATGAGTGCTGCCACATTCAGGACAAACCCACTCTCTGATTTCCAGATTTTTGATTTTGGTGTTCTGGTATCCGCATGCTGAACATATTTGGCTGGAAGGGTAGAACCTGTCTATTTCTATAACAGACGAACCTGTCTTGTTTGACAGGTATTTCAGCTTGTCTACGAAATCAGCAAAACCTAAATCAGATATTTTCCTGCCAAAACGCTTTTGCATAGCCTTCAAGTTTAAGCTTTCAAGACATATCAGGGCATATTCGGCAACGAGCCTGTGAGCCACCTGCCAGTGAAAAGCATTTCTCTGATTTGCTATCTTTTTGTGCAGTCTTGCCAAAGTTAGTTTTGCTTTTTGACGATTATTAGAACCTTTGACCTTACGGGACAGATTTTTATTAGCTCTTTTTACTGCATTAGCATTTTGCTTGAAGAATAGTGGAGAAGCAATATCCTTCCCGTCAGAAGCATTAAGAAACATCTTCAGGCCGAAGTCAAAGCCGACACTTTTACCTGTTCTTACCAAGACTTCATTTTCTGATGTTTCGCAGACGAAATATAAATATATATCGCCTAATGCGTCACGTTTAATAGTCAGGATTTTTATTTTTCCGTCTATTTTTCTTGATTTTGCATAACGATAGCGTTGTTTACCGATTATGATGCTGTTATCAGCTTCGTTAAGTTTCCAGCCGCTCTGTTTCAAAGTGAAAGATTTATATTTTTTTATTTTCTTGAAAGATGGCGGCGCTGTGCGGATTTTATGTTTTAAGTTGCGAAAAAAAAGTTTATATGCTTTGTCTATCCTCTGGGTTATATCCTGTACAGCCTGGGAGCCGATTTCTTTCAGATAGGTAAACCTGGAAATTTTCTTCAATTTGCTCAGATGCTTTTGCAGTCGATATATGTTCAGAGATTTCCCGAACAATCTATAGTATCGCTTATGCAAAGCAATGCAATGATTGTAGACAAGGCCTGCCGCATTAATCTGACTATGGAGTTTCCTGTTTCTTTTTGAATCATACAGCTTAAAACAATATGTCTTCATCTACCATCACCACCTTATTTTGATTTCTGATTTTCAATGTATTGTTTAATAACAGACAACGGAGCACCACCAATAGTATAACAAAAATAACTGTTTGTCCATAATGTTGGTATCCGGGAACGCAACCACGGAAACTCTTGTCTTAAAATACGGGATGTAGTTCCTTTAATAGTTTTAACTGCTTTATGAATTCCAAATTGCGGATCTACTCCTAGCAGAATATGTACATGATCTGGCATTATTTCCATTTCGATTATATCGACCTGGAGTTCTTCACATATTGAGTTAACCAGCTCCTTTAGTCTGGTATCAACGCCATTAACCAGTACCTTTCTACGGTATTTGGGGCAGAACACGATATGATACTTGCATGAGTATACTATAGATTAGACTTATATATTATTTTACCCATAGCTATATAATAATATAAAGATATATAATTTGCAACCGTATTGGCAAACGTGCCTTATATCCCCATGCCTAAAGGCAGGGGCTTTACGGCACTTATGGTAAGTTAAGCGTCTTTTCCTATAGATCTGCCAAAGTCTTATATCTGCAATTTCGTGTTTTTTCTGTGTCTTTCAGGTTAAAATTGTATTTATGTGCTATAATTAAGCTGATTTAATAACAGTCAGGAGGTTATATTATGACTAAGATAAAACAAATGCTTTGTGCTCTGCTTACCGTCTGCCTGCTGCTTATCGGCAGTGCCAATGCTATGGCTGCGCAGCCTGATACACCGAGCATCAGTGTCAGCGCCAACGCAACTATCGATGTCGCACCGGATACTGCCGTTATCAGCTTCGATGTCAACGGCAAGGGCCGTACCGCTGACGAAGCAACAAGTGCATCTGCCGCCAAAATGGATAGCGTTAAGCATAATCTGCTTGGCTGCAATATTTTAGGCAGCGATATTACGACTACAAGCTACACGCTTTATCCTGATACCGATATCAAAGGTAAAATCACCGGTTATACTGCCAGCAACAGTGTACGCATCAAGCTCAAGGATATTGCCAAGCTTGGCCCAGTAATCGACAAAATCAGCGCTGCCGGCGTTGATACTATCAATAACATTTCCTTCAGCGTCAGCAACAGAGAGCTTTACCGCAACAAACTGCTGGCTCAGGCTGTTGAAAACGCACGCCAGCAGGCTGCCGTTGTTGCTAATGCAGGCGGACGTACGCTCGGCAAGTTGCTGAGCGCCAACATCAGCACCTACAGTGGCGGCATGGAGCGCTCCTATGGCAACATGAAGCTGATGGCTGCTGCCGACAGAGCTGCTGCTCCCGAAACAAGCATCGCTGCGCAGGAAATTACAATTAAAGCCAGCGTTGATACCGTTTTTGCTATGGAATAAATTGCTGCACGCTAAAAACTGCTGCCGCGCGTTACAGACGCAGGGCAGCAGTTTTTGCGTCAGAAGGCAAGCCTTCCGCATTAGCAATTTTATTTTTTCGGCAGCTTATATTCCTTCAGTGCCTGAAAAAGTTCTGCACTTCCGGGTGCATATTGAGCACACAGCTCCTTGAGCGCAGCAAAGTTTTTCAGCTCTACGCCCCACAAAAAGCAGTCAGCATCATCATAGGCAGCAACAACGATAAACTTTTTTGCATCCAGCGGTGTTTTGCCCAAATCATCCGTCAGCATAATATAATCCGTGCCAAAATCCATACCATAAACCGTAATATTTTCTTCCGGAGTAGAATCCTCCCAAAAGCCAAGTTGATCAAAATCAGCAGCAGTAAGCATAATACACCTCATTTTCATTTAATCTAGCCTTAATATAACACGTTGCGCTGTCATTTGCAACTTTAGCTGATAACATAATGCAACTTATATTTATGCCGCTGACTCAGCTTCTTATTCAGCCAAAATATGGTTTACTATTTTTTATTATCAGTTAACAATATAAAGATAATTAAAGAGCAAATTTTGTAAATAAAATTCATCTTTTTTTTATAAAAATAGTGCCCTATCCTACCCAAAATCGCCATTTGGTGTAGGGACATTCAGGTATAAATATGTCATAATATACTTGAAGGACGAAGCAACGGCTCGCGTTCATACAGAGGATGATAAAATATGCTATTGTTTAACAGCATCTGGAGGTGTTATTATGGCAAGCTTAACTGTAAATCCTGACTACAAACTTATCGGCAACAATATCAAACAGATGCGTACCAAATCGCAGGTATCGCAGCAAAACCTGGCAAAAGCGATTAATATTTCCCAAACCCACATGAGTAATCTGGAAAACGGTAAAACAGGCGTAAGCCTGGCAATTGCCATCCGTATATCCCAACATCTTAAATGCAGCCTGGATGAGCTGATTTTCGGCACTAATAAAAAGTCTTACCCGGCAGCAGGCAAGCCATTGAGCGACCACACTGTTGATGAATTCAACCAGCTTTTGAAGCGCTCTCTGGCAGAAATGATGTTTCAATGCCTGCAGCACCCGGAAGGCAAACTAGCAAAATAAGAAAGCAGCTTTACTGCACTTCTAAGCTGAATTTTTTCAAAAATCACTTTAAAAGTCTTTACTAAATGAGAAAAAACAGTTATGATTATATATAAGGCTTTTAAGCTATCTATAATTGGAGGTAATGTAAATGAAAAAATTAGTGTTAGTCTTAACTATGCTGCTTGCTTTTGCCTGCAGCAGTCTGGCCTTTGCTGCTGACGGCGGCGATTTGAACAAGGAGCAGAAAACCGCTGAAAAGATGATGACCTCTCTTGATGTGGATGCTGCTGCCGGCTATGCAGCTCTTGCTCCCACACTGAGCGCTGACCTTAACAAAGCTTTGGGCGAGAAAAACTTTGCTGCTATCCAAAGCCAGGTAAAAAAACAATTCGGTTCTTTGAAAGAAACCAAATTCCATAGCTTTGAGCGTTTTGACCAAGGCGACAGAGTAACCTATATTGCAGCCTTCTCTAAAGAAAATGTTGTCATTATGACCTTCATGTTTGGCAAGGATGCCAAACTGCAAAACTTCAGCTTCTCTCCGTACAAAGCTCCGGAAAAAGCTCCTGCTGAAAAGAAATAATTCTCTTTGAACTGCATCCTGCCAAAGTGTGGGATGCAGTTTTTTTATTGCTTATAACCAACCTTTCGCTTATAATTAACTTATCCAAAATTTTTTAGGGAGTAGGTATATATTTATGGAAAGAGAAAGCTTTTCCTCACGCCTTGGCTTTATTTTAATATCTGCCGGCTGTGCTATCGGCTTAGGCAATGTCTGGCGTTTCCCGTTTATCACGGGCTTATACGGAGGTGCCTCCTTCGTTTTAATTTATCTTTGCTTTTTGCTGCTTTTGGGCTTGCCCATCATGGTAGCGGAATTTGCGGTCGGCCGTGCGAGTGTACGCAGCGCTGCAAAATCCTTCGACGTACTGGAGCCTGCCGGTACAAAATGGCATCTTTATAAATACGGTGCTATTGCCGGCAATGTTCTCCTGATGATGTTCTACACCACTGTTTCCGGCTGGATGCTGTATTATTTCTACAAAATGGCTGTCGGCGGCTTCGTGGGACTGGACGCAAAAGGTGTCGGCAACGTGTTCGGCAGTCTGCTGAGCGACCCCGTAACCATGGCAGGCAATATGATTATCATCGTTCTCTCCTGCTTCGGTGTCTGCTATTTGGGCGTCAAGGCCGGCGTTGAACGCATCACCAAAAATATGATGGCCTGCCTGCTGCTGCTCATGCTGATTTTGGCAGTAAACTCCATTACTCTGCCCAACAGTGCTGCAGGCCTTAAATATTATCTCTATCCTGACTTCAACAGAGTTCTGGAGCACGGTATCCGTGAGGTAGTCTTCGCCGCTATGGGACAGGCCTTCTTTACGCTGAGCCTTGGCATCGGCGCACTGGCTATCTTCGGCAGCTACATCGGCAAGGAACAGCGCCTGACGGGTGAAGCAATGTGGATTATGGCACTGGATACCTTTGTAGCAATTGTTTCCGGCCTGATTATCTTCCCGGCCTGCTTCAGCTTCGGCATCAATCCCGACAGCGGTCCGAACCTGCTGTTCATCACCCTCCCCAATGTGTTCAACGCTATGAGCGGCGGCCGCATTTGGGGCACCCTGTTCTTCCTGTTCATGCTTTTCGCTGCTATGTCTACGGTCATCGCAGTATTCGAAAATATTACCTCCTGCATCTGCGATTTAACCGGCTGGGAGCGCAAAAAGACCATTCGCTTCAATATTATTGCGATTATCCTGCTTTCCCTGCCCTGCGTGCTGGGCTTCAACCTATGGGGCCACATTCAGCCCTTAGGCAAAGGCACCTGCATTCTTGACCTCGAAGACTTCCTTGTCAGCAACAATTTGCTGCCCTTAGGCAGTCTGATTTACCTCAGCTTCTGCACCAGCCGTTACGGTTGGGGCTGGGATAACTTTATTGCAGAGGCAGATACCGGTAAGGGTATCCCCTTCCCCAAATGGATTCGCTTCTATGCTACCTACATTCTGCCGCTGATAGTGCTGTATATCTTCTTCAACGGATACTATGCTATGTTCGTAAAATAAGCTTGCGTTGACAGTTTACGTCAGTGCATTTATAATTATTATATAAATATAAGAACAAAAAGAGGTAAGACTAATATGAGTAAAATTATCCTGACCGGCGACCGTCCTACCGGACGTCTGCATGTAGGCCACTATGTAGGCTCTCTGCGCCAGCGTGTACAGCTGCAAAATTCTGGTGCATATGATAAAGTATATATCATGATTGCTGATGCCCAGGCGCTTACAGACAACGCTGAGCATCCGGAAAAGGTGCGTAAGAACATCATCGAGGTAGCGCTAGATTATCTGGCATGCGGCCTTGATCCTTCTAAATCTACCCTTTTCATTCAATCCATGGTACCGCAGCTTACCGAGCTGACCTTCTACTATATGAACCTGGTAACTGTATCCCGTCTGCAGCGTAACCCGACCGTCAAGAACGAAATCAAAATGCGTAACTTCGAAGCAAGCATTCCTACCGGTTTCTTCTGCTATCCTATCAGCCAGGCTGCCGACATTACTGCCTTCCGTGCGACCGTAGTGCCTGTAGGCGAGGACCAGCTGCCGATGCTGGAGCAGTGCAAGGAAATCGTGCACAAGTTCAATTCCGTTTACGGCGAAACACTGGTTGACCCGGACATCATGCTGCCGCAAAATAACGCCTGCCTGCGTCTGCCCGGCATTGACGGCAAAGCCAAGATGAGTAAATCCTTGGGCAACTGCATTTATCTTTCCGATGAACCGGAGGATATCAAAAAGAAGGTTATGTCCATGTACACCGATCCTGACCATGTACGCGTAGAGGATCCCGGTAAGATTGAAGGCAACACTGTTTTCACCTATCTGGATGCTTTCAGCACTGAAGAGCACTTTGCCAAATTCCTGCCGGATTACGCTAACCTGGACGAGCTGAAGGCTCACTACCAACGCGGTGGCCTGGGTGACGTAAAGGTTAAGAAGTTCCTCAACAACGTGCTGCAGGACGTGCTGGAGCCCATCCGTGAGCGCCGTCACTATTGGGAGCAACGCATCCCTGAGGTTTATGAAATCCTGCGTGCAGGCAGCAAGGAAGCTGAAGCTGCTGCTGCTGCAACTCTGCATGACGTACGCGAGGCAATGCGCATCAACTACTTTGATGATGAAGCTCTGATGAACCAGCCCTACGAAAAACAACACTAAGCAATACACTGCAATCCCCCCTTTCCGAACAGGAAGAGGGGATTTTTTGTGCGCTGCAAAGCGTAAAGCATTACTGCCTGCGGGCAAAATAAAAGACCTACGGCATTTATACCGTAGGCCAATATTGTAATGTTATTCCTGATTCCTTACATGCAGCTGTGCCAGCGCCTGCTTAGCAGCATGCTGCTCCGAATCTTTTTTAGTGCGACCGCTGCCCTCGCCGATAACAGTATTACCCAACATTACCTGAGAGGTAAATACCTTATTGTGCTCCGGACCGGTGCTGCCTAAAAGAACATAATGAATATCTGCATCGCCGTCACGCTGCAGATACTCCTGCAAACGTGTCTTGTAATCATTAAAGATACCATGGCGACAGATGAAATCTATTTCCGACTGCATCATACCCAGCAGGTAAGTCTGTACGACCTCAAAGCCCTGATCCAGGTAGATGGCACCCAAAACAGATTCAAAAGCATCAGCCAGAATGGAGGGGCGCTCGCGTCCTCCGCTCAGCTCCTCGCCCTTACCCAGCTGCAGATAGTCACCCAGATGAATCTTTTTAGCATATTCATACAGAGAACCTTCGCAAACCAGATAAGCACGCAGTTTAGTGAGCTGGCCTTCAGCCAAATCAGGAAAGTTCTTATACATGTAGGTGCTCACGATAACGCTGAGCACGGAATCACCCAAAAACTCAATCCGCTCATTATGATGCGGTTTAGGATACTGCTTAGCTTCATGGGCATAAGATGTATGGGTCAGAGCCATATCAAGAAGCTCTAAATCATGCATATGGATACCCAGCCCCTGGCAGAAGCTCTGCAGCTGCTGTGTACGTTTTTCCTGCATTTTAATCAATCCTGCTTATTAATCAACGTATTTTTTGAATACGATAGAAGCATTGTGACCGCCAAAGCCCAGGTTATCGCTCAGTGCAACATTAACAACTTTCTTACGAGCTTCGTTCGGTACATAATCCAGATCCAGCGGACCTTCCGGATCATCCAGATCCTTATCCTTGTAGTTGATAGTCGGCGGAATGATATCGTTTTCGATAGTCATAACGGTAGCAATAGCTTCTACACCGCCGGCAGCGCCCAGCAGATGGCCAATCATGGATTTGTTGGAGCTGATGCACAGTTCGTAAGCATGCTCGCCAAATACCTTCTTGAAGGCAATGGTTTCGCCCAGGTCATTACGATGGGTGGAAGTACCATGAGCATTGATGTAGTCAACCTCTTCCGGTTTTACGCCAGCGTCAGCAACTGCCGCAGCGATGCAGGCAGCCGGAGTTTCGCCGGTCGGGTCCGGAGCGGTGATATGATATGCGTCGCAGTTCATAGCAAAGCCTGCCAGCTCAGCATAGATGTGTGCGCCACGAGCTTTAGCATGCTCCAGCTCTTCAAGAACCAGAACGCCTGCACCTTCACCCATTACAAAGCCATCACGCTTTTTATCAAACGGGCAAGATGCTGCTTCAGGGTTTTCGTTGTTGGTAGACAGAGCCTTCATGTTAGCAAAGCCTGCGATAGCAATCGGAGAAACTGCTGCTTCGGTGCCGCCTGCTAGCATTACGTCAGCATCACCGTATTGAATGGTGCGCAGAGCGTCGCCGATGCAGTTGGTGCCGGTAGCACATGCAGTTACGATAGCGGTGTTAGGACCTTTCAGACCGGTTGCAATAGCAATCTGGCCTGCAGACATGTTCGGGATTTCCATCGGAATGAAGAACGGGCTGATTTTGGACGGGCCCTTAGAACCCAGCTTCAGGGATTGCTCCAGGAAGGTGTGGATGCCACCGATACCGCTGCCAACGCAAACGCCGCAGCGCAGAGGATTTTCCTTGCTCATATCCAGCTTAGCATCTTCGATAGCCAGCTTAGCAGCAGCAACTGCAAAGTGGGTTACACGGTCCATACGCTTGCCTTCTTTTTTATCAATGAAAGCAGTGTAATCAAAATCCTTAACCTCACCGGCAATTTTTACTGTGAAATCAGTAGTGTCAAACTGAGTGATAGGGCCGATACCGGATTTACCGGCAACCAGGTTATTCCAGAAGGTATCCTTGCCGATACCGATAGGAGTTACAGGGCCAACGCCAGTTACTACAACTCTTCTTTTACTCAAAATAGTTCACCTCGTAATCAAATTTTTGAAATTTCATCCTTTATGCGCCTGAAGATTTCTTTTACAGGCAGAATTTCCTTGATTTTCCACATATTGGCACCGGTGAAAACAAGACCGGTTTCTACATCACCCTGCTGTGCACGTGTCAGCGCTCTGATAATACAGAAGCTGTGGGTGCAGTGCTTTAAGCACAAATCGCAGGTGGTGGGTTTAGGAGCTTTATTTTCTAAAGATAACTGTGCAAAGGGATTGCGGATAGCGCGTCCCTTATAGCCTACAGGGCTGTCAATCTGCACAACATCTTCTTTAGTCATTTTAAGATAGAATTCTTTCAAAGCAGGTGCGCCGTTGGATTCCTCACTGGCAGCGAATCTGCTGCCCATCTGCACACCGCTTGCGCCCAGCTTAAGAAGCTCGGCAACATCACTGCCGCAGACAGCGCCGCCGGCAGCAATAACAGGTATATTAACGGATTTAACAATCTCCGGAAGTATCTCTTTAATCGATTGCTGAGTTCCCAAGTGACCGCCTGCTTCGGTGCCTTCGACAACGATAGCAGAAGCTCCCAGCTTCTCAGAAATCTTAGCCAGTTTTACAGAAGAAACAATTGGTACTACTTCGACACCATATTTACGTCCGACGGCAAAAATATCTCTTGAAAAACCGGCGCCGGCTACGATTAAATCTATTTTCTCTTGTGCAGCGGTAGTAATCAGACCTAAAAACTCTCTTGCCGCAAACATTGCATTAATACCGATAATGCCTTTGCCGCCTGTAAGTTTTCTTGCCAGACGTATTTCTGTACGCAGTTCGTCAAAGCTCATGCCGGACGCTGCGATAAGTCCTATACCGCCTTCTTTAGCTACAGCAGCTGCCAAACGGGCTGTAGACAGCCTGATAGCCATGCCTCCTTGTATAATCGGTACTTCAGCAACAAGCTTACCGATTTTCAGCACTGGTAGTTTCAACAAATATCCCCCATTTCAGGACTAGAGTAGAGTAGCTTGTGTCCGGGAACCCTCAAGGGGTTCCCTAAACATAAGCAGGTAAAGCATTATTTTTCTTCATCCAGCAGTTTAACAGCGTCAGCTACAGTGCGGATTTTTTCAGCTTTTTCATCAGGGATTTCAACACCGAATTCCTCTTCGAAAGCCATGATCAGCTCAACGATATCGAGGGAGTCAGCGCCGAGATCATCGATGAAAGCGGATTCCATCTTTACTTCGTCAGCGTCAACGCTCAGTTGTTCAACAGTGATGTCTCTTACTTTTTCGAAAGTGTTCATTACGATTCACCTCCTTCCAATAGGTAAAGTTGCAGGTCTCCCAAATGGGCCCCCTATTACATTACCATACCACCGTCAACATGTAAAGTCTGTCCGGTAATATAATTGGCGTCATCGCTCACAAGGAAGACAACAGCCTTGGCAATATCAGTAGTTTTACCCAATTTGTGTAAGGGTATAGAAGTCAGCATACCTTCAACAACCTTGTCGGAAAGTACACTTGTCATATCCGTTTTAATAAAGCCGGGAGCAACAGCGTTCACGTTAATGCCGCGAGCAGCAACTTCCTTAGCAACGGATTTAGTAAAGCCGATTACGCCAGCCTTAGCAGCAGCATAGTTAGCCTGGCCAGCATTGCCCATCAGACCAACAACAGAGCTGATGCTGACAATTTTACCGGCTTTTTGTTTCATCATGTATTTGATAGCAGCCTTGGTGCAGTTGAACACACCCTTCAGGTTAGTGGTCAGAACTGCGTCCCAATCCTCTTCTTTCATACGCATCAGCAGACCGTCGCGGGTAATGCCTGCGTTGTTTACGAGGATATCAATGCGGCCGAATTCTTTTACAACTTCGTCTACCATAGCAGTAGCAGCTTCGTTGGAGGAAATGTCCGCCTGTACTACGAAAGCCTTACGGCCCATAGCTTCGATTTCTGCAGCAACCTCTTTAGCAGCAGCTTCACTGCCTGCGTAGTTTACAACAACGTCAGCACCTTCTGCAGCGAGAGCCAGTGCGATTGCACGGCCGATACCGCGGGAAGCGCCGGTTACGAGGGCTTTTTTACCTTCTAATTTCATTTTGAGTTCTCCTTATCCTTCAATTCATCAACTGTCTTTTATGCTTCACAAATACATACTGCATGTACATATAGGGGAACCATGAAGCGGACAGTTCAGCTTGGTGAATTATTTATTCAGCTCAGCTAAGGTTTTTTCCAGGCTGGCAGCGTCTTCTACGTTCAGAGCCATCATACCTTTGGCAATCTTCTTAGTGAAGCCGGTCAGAACCTTGCCAGGGCCAACTTCAACAAAAATGTCTACGCCGCCTGCAACCATGTTGCGTACGCTGGTTTCCCAGAGAACAGGCATAGCAGCTTGTTTAACGAGCAGCTTTTTGATTTCTTCGCCGCTGGTAACTTCCTGAGCGGTTACGTTAGCAACAACAGGAACGGTGATATCTTTGATTTCAATCGGAGCCAGAACTTCAGCCAGACGGTCGGCAGCGGGCTGCATCAGAGTGCTGTGGAAAGGAGCACTTACGGGCAGCAGCACAGCGCGTTTTGCACCGGCAGCCTTCAGAGCTTCGATAGCTTTATTTACAGGATTAACTGCGCCTGCGATAACAACCTGACCGGGGCAGTTGAAGTTTACTGCTTGAACTGCTTCGCCGGATTCAGCTTCTACGCTGCGGCAGATTTCTACGATTTTGTCGCTGTCCAAGCCAAGAATAGCAGCCATGCTACCTTCGCCTACAGGAACAGCCTCTTGCATGAACTGGCCGCGTTTGTTAACGATGCGTACAGCGTCAGCAAATTTCAGAGCGCCGGTGTTAACCAATGCACTGTATTCGCCCAGGCTGTGGCCTGCAGCGATATCGCAGCTTACGCCATGCTCCTTCAGAACTGCTGCACAAGCAGTGCTGGCAGTCAGGATAGCGGGCTGGGTGTTAGCGGTCAGCTTCAGGTCTTCAGCAGGACCTTCGAAGCACATTTTGCTGATGGAATAGCCAAGAGCGTCATCAGCCTCTTCAAAAATCTGTTTTACAACAGGATATTCATCATAAAAAGCTTTGCACATGCCAACGGTCTGAGAACCTTGGCCGGGAAATACGAATGCGATTTTACTCATCGTGTAAATTACCTCTCTTTCGATAATAATTAACTTTCGATAATAATCAAATATCACCAAGACAAACTAAAATAGTTTGGATTATTTACTCCATTTGAGGACAATGGCAGCCCAGGTCAAGCCTGCGCCAAAGCCGTCAAGAATAATGTTGTCGCCTTTTTTCAGTGCACCGGCCTTCTGAGCCTCGCACAGAGCGATAGGAATAGATGCAGCAGAGGTATTAGCGTATTTGTCTACATTTACCCAAACCTTATCCATCGGCATCTTCAGACGCTTAGCAGCGGAAGTGATGATACGGTAGTTAGCCTGATGCGGGAACAGCATATCCAGCTCTTCCGGTTTCATATTCGCCTTAGCAAGAGCACGCTTTGCAGTCTTGCCCATAATCTGGATAGCGAATTTGAAAACCTCCTGACCGTTCATATGAATGGTGTGATCTTTTGCAGCAACGGTTTCTTCGCTTGCCGGATTACGGCTGCCGCCTGCCGGTTGCAGCAGGAACTTGCCGCCGTTGCCGTCAGCACCCATATCAATGCCCAGTACACCGTAGCCTTCTTCAACCTCGCCAACTACAGCAGCACCGGCGCCATCACCGAAGAGAACGCAGGTGTTGCGGTCGGTCCAGTTCATGATGCGGCTCAAAGTTTCTGCACCGATAATCAGAATCTTGTTATACAGACCGCTCTTAACCATTTGGCTTGCTACAGCAAGGCTGTAAACAAAACCGCTGCAGCCTGCAGCCAGGTCAAACGCAGCTGCGTTTTTAGCACCCAGACGAGCCTGTACCAGGCAGGCAGTGGACGGGAAAATATAGTCGGAGGAAGCAGTGCCTACGATAACGAGATCCAGCTCTTCCGGAGCAACGCCGGCGTCTTTCAGCGCTTCTACAGCAGCATTGTACGCCAGATCAGATGTTGCTTCTTCCGGAGCAGCTATGTGACGCTGCTTAATGCCGGTACGCTCAGTAATCCATTCGTCACTGGTCTCAACAATTTTCTCCATGTCTGTATTAGTGATAATCTTCTCAGGAACATAATGTCCTAAACCTAAAATACCAACAGCTCTTGTCATTTATCTAATTCCTCATTTCTTTTGATTCCGCAATCTTATCTTTGATGATACTTACAACATCCTGCTCTGCAAAGTCCATAGCTACATGAATAGCATTGGTAATCGCCTTAGCCTTGGAGCTGCCGTGGCAGATAATAAAAGGTGCGCGGATGCCTAACAGCAAAGCTCCGCCGTATTCGGCAGGATCAAGACGTTTCTTCAGACCCTTCAACGCAGGTTTGATTAAAAGTCCGCCCAGCTTTGCCAGAATGCCGCCATTCATAATCGCTTCCTTGATCAGCGTCATGATAGCCTTCGCCAGACCTTCACCGAACTTCAGCACGACATTGCCGACGAAACCGTCGCAGACAACTACATCTACCGTACCTTTGTTGATGTCACGTCCTTCAACGTTGCCGATAAAGTTTATCGTCCGAGTATCCTTTAAAAGCGGGTAGGTTGCCAGTGCTTGTTCGTTACCCTTAGTTTCTTCTTCACCGATGTTCAAAAGTCCTACCTTCGGCTGAGAAATTTTTAAAATTTTTTCTGCGTACACCGTACCCATGATAGCACTCTGCACCATATGCTCAGGTTTAGCGTCTACCTTGGCGCCGCTGTCAAGCACTACAGTAGTACCCTTCAGGCTGGGAATTGGCGTTGCAATAGCAGGTCGTTCCACGCCCCTGATGCGGCCTACGCAAAAAAGCGCTGAGGCAACGGCAGCACCGGTGCTGCCGGAGGAAACAAGGGCATCACATTCCTTGTTTCTCAGCAATCCTGCCGCAACTACGATAGAAGCGTCCTTTTTGGACTTAACCGCAATCGCAGGATGCTCGTCCATCGCAATTACCTCGCTGGCATGATGAATAGTAATCTTCGGATTTTTATCCGCACCGTATTTTACCAGCAGCTCACGGATTATTTTTTCATCGCCAACCAAAACAGTTTCGCAGCCATACTCCTTAACAGCGTTGACTGCACCTAAAACAAGCTCTTTGGGACCATAATCGGTACCCATAACATCTACGGCGATTTTCATGCTTCCTGCTCCCCCTCATGCTTAGTTCTGTTATCCAAAGAAACAATAATGAACTTAGCGCGAAAAACCTCTTCGTTATTGTTTTTCACGGAAACAAAAATATAATATTTATCCATGCGGCGGTGCGTAACCACTGCACGGGCTACAAGCACAGCTCCTGCATTGACAGGCAGCTTATACTTGACATTACCTACAGCAGTCAGTGCATATTCCGCATCTACAACGGCCAGAGCCAAAGTATTGGCCATGGCAAACATATAATAACCGCGTGCGATTCCGGTACGTTCAAGCACCATATCCGGTGTAATCTTCAGCGTTGAGATGCCGATTTTATTCAGCTCCAAATCCAGCAGCTCGCCCACGATATCTTTTTTATCAATGGCACGCAGCTTGGTCTGAGCTTCCTCTGCCATAGTACGAGTTCTGGCACGCAGCTCAGGAATTCCCAGAGCAACACGGTCCAGACGAATTGTCTGTACGCTGACATCCAGCATTTTTGCCAGTTGCTCATCAGTGCTGAAGGGATTATCCCTAAGCAGCTTCTTCAAGCTTCTGTGACGTATTAATTTTTTAGAAGAAGTCATTACCTCACCTGCTTTTTAGTACCAGCTCATAATATCTGTTTTTATTATAAGAGCATCGCAGGTTTTTGGCAAGGGCTTTTTAGCAAAAAATTTGTGATATCCCTTACATTTCACCAATTTCTTTAATTACATAATTAACTATCCGTGAAATCGGAGATCTTACCGTACCATGTAAAAAGCCTCCGGAAAAAATTCCGAAGGCCTTATAAACAGCTTAAAATTATTCAGCTTTAGCAATGACTTGTTTGCCATTGTAGTAACCGCATTCAGGGCAAACGCGATGCGGCATTTTCATTTCATGACATTGCGGGCATTCAACCATGCCAGGAACGCTCAGTTTCCAGTTAGCACGACGTCTGTCACGACGGGCTTTGGACATTTTTCTCTTAGGTACTGCCATTTCTCAATACACCTCCTCAGTGCTATGAAGTGAATTTAATTTTTGATGAATTGCTTTAATGCCGCCAGCCTCGGATCTACAGTGAACCTGTCGCATCCGCAGTCACCATCATTAAGATCAGCGCCACAAACGGGACAAAGTCCCCGGCAGTCTGGCTTACACAGAGCCTGCATGGGCTCTGCAAGCAGCAGCCCTTCACGAAGCGGTTCCGTTATATCAATAACGTCCGAATCGTAGACAAAAGCATCATTTTCAATATGTTCAGCACTTGCCGGATAAAACTTCTCGACAACCTCTGCCCTGGTTTTACCTGTAAAATCCTTCAGACAACGGCTGCAGGTACGTCGTACCTTAGCAGTCATTACAGCCTGCAGTAATAATACATCACCAGCGTTGCTCATGGTGCCTTCCAAATTTACTGTGCCGTCAACAGCAAGCTCTTCAGCTGCAATTTCCAGCTCAGCAGGCGAAAGCTCATAAGCAAGAGTTTTTTCACCGACTAGTCTTTTCTTGATTTCTGCGACATTTATTTTAATCATATTTCACCAATCGTTACAATTATAGCGGTATTACCGCTCTTTGTCAAGTAAAAATGCTTTGTACGGATAAAAACTGTTATCAGTTACTATAACCTCATGCAAATGCCTACAGCTTAATGATTCTGCGGCAGATGTTATATGTATCGCGGGCAATAACCAGTTCCTCGTTTGTCGGGATAACAAAAATTTTTACACGTGCACGGCGTACGCTGATTTCGCGCTCTTTGCCGCGTACCTGGTTGAGGTCCGGATCAATGCGCGTACCGAGATATTCCAGGCCGTTACAGATTTTATCACGCATAAAGGGAGAGTTCTCGCCCAGGCCTGCAGTAAAGACAATAGCATCTACACCGCCCATTGCCGCTACATAACCGCCGATATATTTTTTTACCTTGTAGGCAAAAACATCGATTGCCAGCTGGCTGCGGTCATCGCCGCGGTTAGCAGCGCTTTCCAGATCGCGGAAATCGCTGGACAAACCGCTGATACCGAGAATACCGCTGCGGCGGTTCAGGTAATCATCAATCTGCTGCGCATTCATATTTTCCTTTTCCATCAGGAATGGAATAATTGCCGGGTCAATCTCGCCGCTGCGTGTGCCCATAATCAGGCCCTCAAGCGGTGTATAGCCCATGCTCGTATCAATAGATTTGCCGTATTTAATTGCCGCGATGCTGGCACCGTTGCCCAAATGGCAGCTGATGATACGCAAATCATTCATATGCTCCTGCATCAGCTCCGCAGCACGCAGAGCCACATATTTATGTGAAGTGCCGTGGAAGCCGTAACGGCGTACACCATATTTTACATACATTTCATAGGGCAGGCCGTAAAGGTATGCAACCTTCGGCATCGTCTGATGAAAGGCCGTATCAAAAACAGCCACCTGCGGTGTACCGCGCATAATTTCCATGCAGGCATTAATGCCGTACAGGTTAGGCGGGTTATGCAGAGGCGCAATCTCACAGCAGGCCTCGATACCGCGCAGTACGTCACTGGTAATCAGTACGCTGTCGGTAAAGCGCTCGCCGCCGTGCACAACACGGTGACCTACGGCATCAATCTCGGACATATCCTTGATAACGCCGTATTCCTTGCTGGTCAGCGCCTTAATCGCCATACGGATACCAACCTTATGGTCGGGAATTTCCTCTTTTAAATCAATTGTATATTTGCCTGCCGGCGTATGCTTCAGTGTGGAACCTTCCATACCGATGCGTTCAATCAGGCCTTTGGCCATGACACGCTCGCCTTCCATGTTTATCAGCTGATATTTGATGGAGGAGCTGCCACAATTTACTACGAAAACAATCACAATAAGCCTCCCGGTCAACGCCAAAATTAAATCGAGTCTTAAATACCAATACATTATTAGTATACACTATTTGCGGCCAATTGAACAGAAATATTTTCTCAATTCCCAGCCTATGTTATAATATTCACAGAGATAAAATCATGCGAGGTAAAAAACATGCAGGCCACTGGCATTATCGCCGAATACAATCCCTTTCACAACGGTCATCTATATCATATACAGGAAACTAAGCGCCTGACGCAGCAACCGGTCATTGTCGTCATGAGCGGAAGCTTTATGCAGCGCGGCGAGCCTGCCGTTTTAAGCAAATGGCAGCGTGCCTCCTGCGCGGTACAGGGCGGTGCCGATTTGGTGCTGGAACTCCCCTGCGTCTTTACACTGCGCAGTGCCGAATTCTTTGCCAAGGGCGCTGTGCAGCTTTTAGCAGCCACAGGCTGTGTCAACACCCTTGCTTGCGGCACGGAGCATCCGCAAAGCGATTTCGAGGCAGCAGCAAGCCTTGCCTGCAGCGCTGAAGCGCAAGCAAGACTGCGTGAGCTGCTGCAAAACGGTTTAAGCTATGCGCAGGCCTGGGAAAAAATTTTAGGCACGAATACAGCCTTCCGCACTCCCAATGACATTTTGGCCTTGGAATACACCAAGGCACTGCTGCAAACTTCCGCAGACATTCAACCGCTTTATCTGCAGCGCACGGACGAGGGTTACAACTCCACCACTATCGGCAACAGTATAGCCAGCGCCAGCGCCATCCGCCGGGCAATGGCGGACGGTAACGAAAGCTGGCAGCAAGCTGTACCAGATTATACGCACGCAACTCTTGCTGCCGGAGGCTACGACGCACAGCTTTTGTGGCAGTTGCTGAAATACCGCCTGCGCCTGCTCACGCCGCAGCAGCTGACGGAGCACTGCGAAGCCAGCGAAGGACTCGAAAACCTGCTCAGCAAGGCCGCTGACTGCGCAAGCCTGCAGACAGCACTCGCGGCCTGCAGCAGCAAGCGCTACACTGCCAGCCGTATTCGCCGTCTGCTGCTGCAAATACTTTTGGACCGCCCGAAAGCAGTGTGGCAGCAGCAAGCCCCGGCCTATCTGCGCGTGCTGGCCTTTAATGACACCGGACGCCAGCTGCTACACACGATGAAAACAAACGCTCAATTGCCAATCATCAATAAGCTTGGCAAAAACGCCTTGTGCAACGACAGCGTCGCTTATCGGACGCAGCTGTCAGCAGAAGTAACTGCTACCGACCTGTGGTCCCTGCTGCAGAAAGATGCAGCACTCAACCGCAGCGGCAATGACTTTTATCATTCACCCGTCTATGTCCGCAGCAAAATATAATATAGGCTTCCACCGTCGAAATCTATTGTGAAAGCAAACAAAAAAAGCTGTAACGCAAGCGCATTTGCATAACGCTCGTTGTTACAGCTTTTATATTGCTCTTATTCTTCCTCGGCAGCTTCCTGTACGGGAGCCTCCTCAGCAACTGCCGGAAGCTTAAGGTTCTGCATCTCATTTTCTACGTTTACTTTGTTTTCTTCCAAGCCTTTCAAAGCACTGGACAGATTACCGCTCAAATATGCCAGCATATCCTCTGCATATTGCAGGGAATCCTGTTTTACCTGCAAAGCATAATCATCGGCAGCAGTCTTGGTTTCCTCCTGATAGCGCAGCGCATTGGCTTTGATATCTTCCGCCGCAGCATTGGCCTGCTTAACAATTTCCTCCTGCTGCACCTTAGCATCAGCCTCAGCCTGAGCAACACTGACAATGCGCTCAGCCTCATCCTTGGCCTGCTGCACTATACGGTCAGCATCGGCATAAGCCTTGTTGACAATATTCTTCTGCTCCTCCAATACCTGGTTAGCGCTTTTGATTTCGCGCGGAATTGCTTCCTTGAGATCGTCGATAATATTCAGCAGATCATTTTCATCAACCATAATCTTATCTACCAGAGGAACACGTCTTGCCTCGGATATCAAATTAAGAAATTGCTCAAAAAGTCCATCAAGTGCTACATTAGTTTTGTTGCGTTCAATCATGATATCAACCCCTCTAAAATCTATTCAAACTTTTTGTAAACATGCTTGCGTACGCGTTCTTCAATGCATTCAGGTACCAAATCCTTCAGCTGACCGCCAAAAGTTGCCAGCTCGCGCACACCGGAGGAGCTGACGAAGGAATATTTGGCATTGGTCATAATAAAAACCGTTTCCAGATCATTGTCGATTTTTTTCAAAAGCAACGCTCTTTGGAATTCATATTCGAAATCGGTAAAAGCACGCAAGCCTCTGACGATAAAAGGAGCCTCTTCCTTTTTGCAGAATTCATTCAACAAGCCGGAAAAACATGTTACTCTTACATTAGGAATATGCTTGGTTGCTTCCTTAAGCATTTCCACACGCTCTTCCATAGAAAACATGGCCTTATCCTTACCGGGATTATGAAAAACACTGATAATCAGCTCATCAAACATCGCACTTGCTCTTTCAAAAATATCAATATGACCCTTGGTAACAGGATCAAAGCTTCCTGGACAAACTGCTCTGCGCATAGCCAGACCTCCTAATCTATCCTTAATCAAAAAAATGACCAAAGAAATTCCTATATTATATCTTGTCTTTTATTCGACATAAAAGGCGAGAATCCTTTTTATTCTCCAAAATACTATATATTATAACATATTATAACAAATAAAATCCACTATTGTTTCACCGTAACGGCTGCTGCGCACCAGCTCGCAGCCTGCCGGCAGCTCCGGCAGTTCATTGTGCGCGCTGCGTTCCACAACCAGATAACCGCCCGGACGCAAAAATGACTTTCTGCCCAGAAGCGCAATTATCTGTTCTATCCAGCCCTTATTGTACGGAGGGTCGCAAAAAGCAAAGTCAAACAGTTCCCCTGCTGCCGCAAGTCTTTCGGCTACCGCCGGAGCACTTCCCTGCAGCACTCTGCAATCAGACTCCGCACGGCACTTGGCAATATTGCTACGCACCAGTCGCAGCGATTCCTTGCTCGCGTCAATAAATGTAACAGCTACAGCACCACGGCTCCAGCTTTCCAGCCCCAGGTTACCTGTACCCGCAAAAAGGTCCAGCACCTCAGCGCCGATAATCTTACTGCCTATAATATTAAAAACGGATTCCTTAACCCTGTCCGCAGTCGGCCGTACATCGTATGTTTTCGGTACAGTCAGCTGCAGGCCGCGGGCCTTGCCGGTAATTATTCTCATATACTGCTCCTCTGTGTTATAATTGGGTTGAGATGAAAGCAAATTCAGACAAAACATCTGACACATAGCCTCTCCTCGGGGAGAGGCGGCATCGCTTGCGATGACGGAGAGGGGTTAGTAAAACGTAAGCATCAGTAATACAATTCCCCTCTCAGTCGCCTTACAGGCGACAGCTCTCCCCAAGGAGAGCCTCTCTGTTTAGCCAAGCTTGCGACAACTATAGTACTCACATAAATTTCTTTCAAAGGACACCCTTATGCGCAATTCAAGCAAAATAATCTTCATAATTTGCTCCATAATGCTGATATCAGGCATTTGCTTACGCCTTGCGCTGCCTTCAAGCACTCCGCTCAGACTGAAGCAGCAACCGCCAACGCAAAGTATTTTGCTGCTGCCGCTGGACAGCCGCCCCGTCTGCAGCACCATGGTGCAAAAGCTGGGCGCGCTTGCAGGCCTAAATGTAATTTTACCGCCAAAAGCCTGTCTTGACAACTACCGGACGCCGTCTGACAGACAAAAACTTTTACAATGGCTGCAGACAAACCAGCCCAAATACGATTACAGCATCATTTCTGCCGATAATCTGCTGCACGGCGGCCTGCTGGCCGCCCGCATGAACACTGCCACCCCGACAGAGGAGGATGCGCTGCTAAAGCAGCTGCAGCAGTTTGCGCCGGCAAAGCAGCAGGCAATCTTCTCCGTCATTCCGCGTCTGCTCGTCAGTGACCAGCTTTTACCGGACCGTTGGTATCAATATCAGCTGATGCGCTATTCTCAGCTTGCCGACATGGTACGCATCACCGGCAGCCTCGCCATCACGCAGGAACTGCGCCGCACAGAAGCTAAAATTCCTGCCAAGGTTTTGGATAAATACCGCAGCCGTTATCAGCAAAGCGACCGCTTTAACATGGGCCTGCTTAAGCTTGCCACAGATGACAGACGGATAACCTTCGGTCAGGACGATGCTTCACCCATCGGACTGCCGCACGCCAGTGCCGTAAGGCTGCAAAGCAGCATCGCTGCCCAAAAGTTGCAGCAGCAGGCGCAGCTCACCTACGGCGCAGATGAAATCGCCTCCCTGCTGCTCGTACGCTACTATTTGCAGCAAAGCAACTGGCAGCCCAAGGTCTACCTGCATTATGCTTCTCCCAAAGCAGAAAGTGCAGATATGCCCTATATGGCCGTCTGCGTCGGTGCAGCGCTGCGCAACCAGCTTAAACTCATTGGAGCGTCAGAAGTAAGCACGCCGGATAGTGCAGACCTCATCTGCTATGTTAACTGCGGTAACGACGATTTCCGTCCGTCTGCCAAGCAGGCACAAGAGCTGCAGCAAATGCTGGACCAGGACTATAAGGTCGCACTCATCGACAGCAGTACCAACTTTGAAGCTGAGGAGCTGCTGCTGCCCCAGCTTTTGGCAAACAACGTACCAATCAACAAGCTCGCCGCCTACGCCGCCTGGAACACCTTCAGCAATTCTTCAGGCACTGCCTTGGCACAGGGACTGCTTTTCTGCGGCCGTCTGCGTCAGCTGCAGACAGCAGGTGCGGACGCCGAGCGGCTGGCAGCTCTCTACGCTGCCAACCTGAACTTTACGGCAGAGCGTATACTCGAAGATTATTATTACCAAAAGCTAGTGCATCCCCAACTGCGACAAACACTGGAAGCCTTTGGTATAAATCCCGTAGAGCTGGACAGCGAAGATAAAACGGCAACAGAGCAATATATTCAGGGAAAGCTCAGCCTGCAGGCACATAAGCTGCTGCATGATAATTTGGGACGCACACCCTTTTATCAGCAAAACGGCCAAAGCTATTATCTGCGCGACCTCAGCGTCGGTGCCAAGCTCCCTTGGGCAAGAATTTTCGAGGTAGAACTGCAGGTGTGGACAGATACAGGCGTAAAAACAGAATAAAATACAGTACAAGCGCATTTTCTCTCTATACGCTTAAACAAAACAAGCCTCTGATATAACTTCTTTTAACAGTATATCGGAGGCTTATTTAAATTTATAAGACCAATCACACAAGCTCTATAATGCTAAAGTCTTATATACCCTGAGAATAAAAACCGAAGGCTGCACTTTTAACAGCACAGTCTTCGCTCTTTTATCTCAGCAGAAGCCGAAAATATTATTTTTTAGCCTTGGAATCAACTACGTCCTTCAGGATTGCTTCAAATGCTTCGAAGCTCATAGCGCCCATATCGCCTTCGGTACGGTTACGCGGAGAAACGGTATTGTTTTCCATATCGCGGTCGCCGACAACCAGCATGTACGGGATTTTTTCCAGCTGACCTTCACGGATCTTCTTGCCGATTTTTTCATTGCGTGCATCAACAGTTGCACGATAGCCGTTAGCCTCCAGCTTATGAGCCAGCTCATAGCAGTAGTCAACAGCACGGTCGGTTACCGGCAGGAAACGAACCTGCTCCGGAGCCATCCAGGTCGGCAGTGCGCCTGCATAGGTTTCGATGAGGTATGCCAGAGTACGCTCGTAGCAGCCCAGGGAAGTACGGTGAATGATATACGGCAGCTTCTTCTCGCCGTTCTCATCAACATAGTACATACCGAATTTCTCTGCCAGCAGCATATCAATCTGAATAGTAACGATGGTATCTTCTTTGCCGAATACGTTGTGGAACTGGATATCCAGCTTCGGACCGTAGAAAGCAGCCTCGTCAAAGCCAACCTCATATTTAACACCGAGGTCATCAAGGATTTTCTTCATAGCAGCCTGTGCATGATCCCATTGCTCAGCGGTGCCTTCATATTTGTTGTTCGGGTTTGCAGGATTCCATTGGCTGAAGCGGAAGGTGCATTTATCCAGCATGCCGACAGTTTCCAGGCAGTATTTAGCCAGATCCAGGCAGCCCTTAAATTCTTCTTCCAGTTGGTCAGGACGAAGAATAAGATGGCCTTCGGAAATAGTGAACTGACGCACACGAATCAGGCCGTGCATTTCGCCGCTGTCCTCGTTACGGAACAAAGTAGAGGTTTCGCCCAAGCGCATCGGCAGCTCACGATAGGAACGCTGACGGTTCAGGAAAACCTGATATTGGAACGGGCAGGTCATAGGACGCAGAGCGAAGCATTCTTTAGTTTCGTCATGCGGGTCGCCCAAGATGAACATGCCGTCAAGATAATGATCCCAGTGACCGGAAATGCGGTACAGGTCGCGTTTTGCCATCAGCGGAGTCTTGGTCAGCAGATAGCCGCGTTTTTGTTCCACATCCTCAACCCAACGTTGCAGCAGTTGGATTACACGTGCACCTTTCGGCAGCAGGATAGGCAGACCTTGGCCGATATAATCAACAGTAGTGAAGTATTCCAGATCACGGCCCAGTTTGTTATGGTCACGCTTTAAAGCCTCTGCCTGCTGTTCCAGATATGCGTCCAGCTCTTCCTTCTTCGGGAAAGCAATACCATAGATACGTTGCAGCATCTTGCGGTTAGAATCGCCACGCCAGTAAGCGCCGGTAGCGGAGGTCAGTTTAATAGCGTTGCCTTTAATACGGCCGGTAGAATCAAGATGCGGGCCTGCACACAGATCAGTGAAGTCGCCTTGTTTGTAGAAGCTGATAACCGCATCCTCAGGCAGGTCGTTAATCAGTTCAACTTTATAAGGTTCTTCTTTTTCTTCCATGAATTTTACAGCCTCTGCGCGCGGCAGCTCAAAGCGCTCTAATTTCAGCTTTTCTTTGCAGATTTTACGCATTTCGCCTTCCAGTGCAGCAAGATCCTCCGGAGTGAACGGAGCCGGAGTATCGAAATCATAATAGAAGCCGTTGTCAATGCTAGGGCCGATGGCCAGCTTAACATCAGGATGAAGTCTCTTCATAGCCTGCGCCAGCACATGGGAGCAGGTATGCCAATAGGTTTGGCGGTATTCCTTGTTTTCAAAGCTAAATTTGTTTTCCTCAGACATTTTTGTTTCCTCCTAACATGATGTATCGTAAACAGTGCAGTCCAGGCAAAAAAATAAACCCCGGTCCCACACCAAAGGGACGGAGTTATCCGCGGTTCCACCCTCATTGACATATGTAGTGACATATGCCCACTCGGTACCGTTAACGCCGGTAATACGGACTGGCATACTTGCTTGCGCGTTCCGCAGTCAGTTTGAAGGTGGTGCGCCCTTCGTTTCCTTCCTGCTGCTCTCAGCCACGGCAGCATTTTCTGTAGAACCCTCCACGACGGCAATTCCTTCGCATTACTGTTACTATTTTCATTTACCAATTTATTATAGCACACCGGCAATGCTTGTCAAGCTTCCACTGGAAAAAACTTTTATTTCATAGTATAATAAGAAAATAAATTCTTTTACTTGTAAACATGCCAAATAACGAGTCCTTTGTGCATGTATATTAACCTTTATAAAACGTATATATTCAGAACTGTTAATAATCAAGGAGGCGTACGCATGGCAAAATTCACATTTCGGCACCATAAGCTGGCAGCAGCCATCTGCACAGCTGCTTTACTGATGCCGGTTTCCGTCCAGGCCAAACGCCTGACTATTCTTTATGTACCCTTAGATAACAGACCTGTCTGCTCCGCCTATGTACAGCAGACAATGGAGGCTGCAAACTGTAAAATTATTCTGCCGCCTGAAAAATATATTGCCACTAACGAAAAAAACGGTAATCCCGAAGCTATCTGGGACTGGCTGGAGCACAAGGCTCCCAAGGCCGATGCCGCAGTTATCAGCACAGACAGCCTTGTTTACGGCGGCCTTGTCGGCTCGCGCACACACAACGTAAGCCAGGAGGAGCTGCAAAAGCGCGTTAATCATCTCTACAAGCTGAAAACCACCATGCCGATAAAGCTTTATGCTTTTTCGACGATTATGCGTACACCACGCGCCAGCAAAGGGCGTGTAGAGCCGCCATACTACAGTACCATAGGCCCAAGTATCTTTGCCTACAGCCAGCTGCTGGACAAACAGGACCAGGGTAAGCTGTCGCCTGAGGAAAAGCTGACGATGCAGGCACTGGAGCGCAACATGAAAAAAGCTGAGCTGGGCGACTGGCTGGAGCGCCGTGAAAAGAATCTGCTTATCAATCAGGAGCTTACACGCATGGCCCGCAACGGCAAATTTCATTATTTAGCCATCGGCAAGGATGATAACGCCACCCTTTCCGCTACGCACATGGAAGGACGCAAAATCAGCCTCAGCACCTTTGATATGAGCAAGGACTGCTTCCAGATTTTGGACGGAGTTGATCAGCTCGGCCTGCTTTTAATCGCCCGTGCCTACAACGAGGCCAACGGCACCAAACCTTCCGTCTATCCCCTGTACAGCGTAGGAGCCGGTGCCTCCACCCTGCCCCAGTACAGCGACGCACGTCTGCAGGACAGCGTACCGCAGCAGATTATCGCTGCGGGTGCAGTACAGGCACAATCCGCTGACAACGCCGACCTTATTTTGGCACTCAATACGCCGCAGGACGGTATCGTCAAGGATTCCACAGCAGACGACAATCAGCCCTTCGCATCTGCCGGCAATAAAAATTTTGTCGGAATCCTGGGACAGCTGCTCCGTTCCGGACGCAACGTTTCCCTAGCCGATATCAGCTATTCCAACGGCGCGGACAACGGCTTTATGAGCCTGCTGGCAAACAGCATCAACCTGCAGCCGTTAGCAGCCTACAACGGCTGGAATACAGCTGACAACGCCGTAGGCTATGCCATCGCCCAAGGACTTATCGCCCGCGATATGAGCAGCGAAGCACGCAGCAGACTGCTGCGCCAGCGCCTTATCGACGACTGGTTTTACCAGAGCAATGCCCGCCGCAGCATTTCCAACGAGCTGGAAAAGCATAACCGTGAGGATTTGAAATATGATCTTGCTACAGAAGAAAAAAACATCCTGCAGCAGATTACCGCCGACTGCCAGAGCATGGCCAACAGCTATTCTATAACAAGAGGCACTAAATTCACCCTCTCCTTCCCATGGAAGCGTTTATTCGAGGTAGACGTAGAAATTAAGAAATAAAAAACAAAGCGCAGAGAAGCTCAGTCAAATACTGAAAGCTCTGCGCTTTTTTATGTGCATCAGCCCCATATATCGAAACTTAAATTTTTTAGGCAACAAAAAATCTCCCGCCACTTACGTGACAGGAGATTTTGTTTTTGGATTTATAAAGCATATGGTGCTTTATTCGTCAGACTGGTATTATTTGCCGGGGAAGAACGGCC
>ERZ780228.52-NODE-52-length-125488-cov-8.482130_pt1 | contig 125488 bp, 140 predicted proteins | sample MGYA00511015_ERZ780228 | MGnify/ENA primary metagenome ERZ780228 (study PRJEB29588, sample SAMEA2161897) | human gut metagenome | biome: human gut; feature: human-associated habitat; material: faeces | place: Denmark | collected 2008/2010 ...
TGCGTGTTCCGACTTTGGACGTATCTGTAGTTGACTTGACAGTTAACTTGGCTAAACCGGCTACTTACGCTGAAATCTGCGCTGCAATGAAAGAAGCTTCTGAAGGCGAATTGAAAGGTATCCTGGGTTACACTGAAGATGCAGTAGTTTCTTCTGACTTCTTAGGTGACGCTCGTACTTCTATCTTCGACGCTAAAGCAGGTATCGCTTTGACTGATACTTTCGTTAAAGTTGTATCTTGGTATGACAACGAAATCGGTTACTCTAACAAAGTTCTTGACTTGATCGCTCACATGGCATCAGTTAACGCTTAATTAGGAGTCTAAACATATAGGAAACCGCTGCGGGAAACCGTAGCGGTTTTTTTGTCTTCATTTTATATATTGTTAAAAAGCAAGGTATTATCCGTGGTATAACCTACAATTTTAGTAGTTTTGTACTTCTATGAAGAGAATTATGAAGAGATTATTAATAACATTGATACTAGTTTACACCATGAACAATATACTGAACGCTCAGAATCCTTTCTTCGGTCAGTATCAGACACCGCATGGTACTGTGCCCTTTGATCGGATCAAGACAGAGCATTATGAGCCTGCCATCCTCGAAGGAATCAAACAGCAGAACGCGGAGCTTGATGCTATCATACAAAATCCGGAGAAAGCGACTTTTACAAATACAATAGAAGCCTACGAACAATCGGGAAGGCTGCTGGACAGAGTGACTGCCGTATTCGGCAATATGCTTAGTGCTGAAACCAATGACGACCTACAGGCATTGGCTCAGAAAATCATGCCGTTACTCAGCGAGCACAGCAACAATATCACACTGAATGAGAAATTGTTTGCCCGCGTGAAAGAAGTGTACGCCCAAAAAGAATCCTTGCAACTGACTCAGGAACAGACCCGTCTGCTGGACGATATATACGACAGTTTTGTGCGCCACGGTGCCAACCTCGAAGGGGAAGCACGCGAACAATACCGACAGCTGACCAATGAACTGAGCAAACTGACACTCGACTTCAGCGAAAACAACCTGAAAGAGACAAACAGGTATCAGATGCTTCTGACGAATAAAGACCACATTGCCGGACTACCGGACATCATAGTAGAAGCCGCCGCCGAAACAGCCAAAAGCGAAGATAAAGAAGGATGGGCTTTCACCCTGCACGCTCCAAGCTATGTGCCTTTCATGACTTATGCCGACAACCGCGAGTTGCGCCGCAAGCTCTACATAGCATATAATACCAAATGTACACACGATAACGAATTCAACAACATCGAAATTGTAAAGAAGCTGGTAAACACACGCATGAAAATAGCCCAGCTGCTGGGATACAAGGATTATGCGGAATATACCCTCAAAAAGCGAATGGCTGAAAACAGCGACGCTGTATACAAACTGCTCAACCAGCTACTGGAAGCCTACACTCCCACCGCACAGAAAGAATACCTTGAAGTGCAGGAACTGGCGCGTCAGGAGCAAGGTAACGACTTTGTTGTCATGCCTTGGGACTGGAGTTACTATTCCAACAAACTGAAAAACAAGAAATTCAATATCAACGAAGAAATGCTCCGTCCTTACTTTGAACTGGAACAGGTAAAGAAAGGAGTATTCGGACTGGCAGAAAAACTTTACGGAATCACATTCCGGAGAAATACGGAAATACCGGTTTACCACAAAGATGTTGAAGCCTACGAAGTATTCGACAAGGACGGTAAGTTTCTGTCCGTATTGTACACCGACTTCCATCCCCGTCCCGGAAAACGCGCCGGAGCTTGGATGACCAGTTATAAGGAGCAATGGACAGATACCGCAACCGGCGAAGACAGCCGGCCTCATATATCCGTAGTGATGAACTTCACCAAGCCGACTGAAAGCAAACCCGCTTTGCTGACGTTCAACGAAGTGGAGACATTCCTGCATGAGTTCGGACACAGCCTGCATGGTATGTTCGCCAACTCAACCTATCAGAGTCTGAGCGGAACAAACGTATATTGGGACTTTGTAGAACTTCCTTCGCAAATCATGGAAAACTTTGCCATCGAGAAAGAATTTCTCAATACCTTTGCCCGTCATTATGAAACCGGAGAAGTGCTTCCGGACGAACTGATACAGAGACTGGTGGATGCTTCGAACTTCAATGCAGCCTATGCCTGCCTCAGACAAGTAAGCTTCGGCCTGCTCGATATGGCATGGTACACCCGCAACACTCCTTTCGAAGGCGATATAAAAGCCTACGAACAGGAAGCCTGGAAAAAGGCACAGGTATTACCGATAGTACAGGAAGCGTGTATGAGCACTCAATTCTCCCATATCTTCGCCGGAGGATATTCCGCCGGATATTACAGTTACAAATGGGCAGAAGTGCTGGATGCGGATGCTTTCTCACTGTTCAAACAGAAAGGTATCTTCAACCGGGAAGTGGCAGACTCATTCCGCAACAACATCCTGTCTAAAGGAGGAACCGAACATCCAATGGTACTTTACAAGCGTTTCCGCGGACAGGAGCCTACCATTGACGCATTGCTGATCCGAAACGGCATAAAGAAATAAAATAAAAAAAGAGAGAATTGGACATGAAGAAGAGATTGATACTTAAAGTATTAGGATTGCTGTTATTGCTCCCTATGTTTTCCGGATGTAATGATACGGATGATGTAGCCGGCATCTTCACCGGTAAGACATGGAAACTGACTTATATCACCAAAGCAAACGGTCATGGATGGTATAACTTTCCTGATATAGCAGACGAAAGCAACGTCATGGAATATATAAACGGAAAGAAAACTTTCATGCTGGTTTTTTCAGGCAGTGTAGAAGACGATATAATACAAGGTACATTCACAGGCAGCGGTGCAATCAACACCAACGGAACCTGGAGTGCGAACGGTAAAAATCAGGAGTTTGGAATGAAAGTGGAAAAAGGAACTCCTATCGACAGCAAAGACCGTATCGCCGAAAAGATCCTGGAAGGGATGAGAAAAGCAAATTCTTACAAAGGATCGGACAGCCGGAACCTGTATCTTTATTATCAGACTGATAAAGAAGACCTCTGCCTGGTATTCGCTCCAAACTAAGATTAGAACTGAAACAAGATGGACACGGAAAAGAAACAATTGGAACTGGACAAACGTTACATACGTATGGCAAGCATATGGGCGGAAAACTCTTATTGCCAGCGTCGTAAGGTAGGAGCTTTGATTGTAAAGGACAAAATGATCATCTCCGACGGATACAACGGTACTCCTTCGGGCTTCGAAAACGTATGCGAGGATGAGAACAACCTGACAAAGCCCTATGTCCTTCATGCGGAAGCAAACGCTATCACCAAGATAGCACGCTCGAACAACAGCAGCGACGGCGCTACAATGTACGTCACCGCCTCACCTTGCATCGAATGTGCAAAATTAATCATACAGGCAGGAATCAAACGAGTAGTCTACTCCGAACATTACCGCCTGGAAGATGGAATAGAACTATTGAAACGGGCAGGAATCGAAGTCATCTATACAGAACTGAACGAAGATTCTTCTCCAAACAAATAATAAGACGAACGTTTTTAAAAAGGAATAGACATGAGTACAAGAAACTCTTCACGTTTTACACCTATCATCATAGCTATCAGCGTGGTAGCCGGTATTCTTATCGGTACGTTTTATGCCAAGCACTTCGCCGGCAACCGTCTGGGAATCATCAACGGTTCTTCCAACAAGCTGAATGCGCTGTTGAGAATCGTAGACGATCAATATGTAGACACTGTAAACATGACCGACCTCGTGGAAAAAGCTATGCCGCAGATTCTGGCAGAACTGGACCCACACTCTACTTACATTCCCGCACAGAATCTTGAAGAAGTCAATTCGGAACTGGAAGGCAGTTTCAGTGGAATCGGTATCCAGTTTACAATACAGAATGATACGATTCATGTGAATGCCGTTATTCAGGGAGGTCCATCCGAGAAAGTGGGACTCATGGCAGGTGACCGGATTGTCAACGTAGACGACAGTCTGTTTGTCGGCAAGAAGCTGAACAACGAACTGGCCATGCGCACGCTGAAGGGTCCTAAAGGATCGCAGGTCAAACTGGGTGTCAAGCGCGTTGGAGAACCTAAATTACTGGACTTCACCATCACCCGCGGAGACATTCCTCAGAACACTGTGGATGCCGCGTATATGCTGAACGATGATATCGGTTATGTAAAGGTCAGCAAGTTCGGACGTACCAGCCATGTAGAATTGCTGAATGCTCTGGCTCAACTCAACCATAAGAAATGCAAAGGACTGATTATCGACCTTCGCGGCAATACAGGAGGATATATGGAAGCTGCTATCCGCATGGTGAATGAATTCCTGCCCGAAGGCAAACTGATTGTATATACACAAGGACGTAAATATCCGCGTTCGGAAGAATTTGCCAACGGTACGGGTAGCTGCCAGAAAATGCCATTGGTCGTATTGATTGACGAAGGCTCTGCTTCCGCCAGCGAAATCTTTACCGGAGCAATTCAGGACAACGACCGAGGTACAGTGGTAGGACGCCGTTCTTTCGGAAAGGGATTGGTACAACAACCGATCGACTTCAGCGACGGCTCTGCAATCCGTCTGACGATCGCCCGCTACTATACTCCTTCGGGACGCTGTATCCAACGTCCTTACGAAAGTGGTAAAGACAGGAATTATGAACTGGACTTATACAACCGCTACGAACATGGTGAGTTCTTCTCACGCGACAGCATCAAACAAAACGAGAACGAACGTTATCTCACCAGCCTGGGACGTACTGTTTATGGCGGTGGTGGCATCATGCCGGACGTATTTGTACCACAGGATACCACCGGAGTCACTTCTTATCTGTCATCCGTAATCAACCGCGGACTGACTCTTCAGTTTACTTTCCAGTACACGGACAACAACCGGAAGAAACTGAGCCAGTACGAAACGGAAGAAGAGTTACTGAACTACCTCCGTCACCAAGGTCTGGTAGAGCAGTTTATCCGCTTCGCCGATACCAAAGGTGTAAAGAGAAGAAACATTCTGATCCAGAAATCATACAAACGTCTGGAAGCGAATATCTATGGCAACATCATCTATAATATGCTGGGACTGGAAGCTTATCTGAAATACTTTAATAAATCGGATGCTACCGTACAGCAAGGTATAGAGCTGCTCGAAAAAGGTGAAGCTTTCCCGAAAGCCCCTGTCGAGACAGAAGAGGAAGTGACGAAAGAAAAGAAAGATGGAAAGAAAAAAAGAACTGCGCAAGCTTATGGCATCACTGAAGATCCAACACGAATCTTCGACTTTGCAGAAGCTGCAATCAGCTAAAATACTTGCCGCCCTCGAAGCCCATCCGGCTTTCAGGGCGGCAACTACTGTATTGCTCTACCATTCGCTCAAAGATGAAGTAGACACACATGCATTTATCCGGAAATGGAGCAATGAGAAACGAATATTGCTCCCGGTAGTTGTCGGCGATGATTTGGAATTACGCCTCTATACCGGTCCCGAAGATATGGCAACCGGCACTTACGGTATTGAAGAGCCCGTTGGAGAAACATTCACAGACTATGCCAGCATAAACTTTATCGCTGTTCCCGGTGTTGCTTTCGATCGGAAAGGAAACCGGCTGGGACGAGGAAAAGGCTATTATGACCGACTGCTTCCACGTATTCCCGCAGCTTACAAAGCAGGTATCTGCTTTCCATTTCAAGTAGTAGAAGAAGTTCCGGCAGAAACATTCGATATCTGCATGGACATAATTATAACAAGTAATGAGGACGAATTATCACACCCACACCACCCGCTGCCTTCATGCGACAGGGAGTGACGAAGAATTTGTTTTAAGCGCCATCAAAGGCGGTTATCAGGAACTTGGTTTCTCTGACCACACTCCGTGGAAATACCACACCGATTATGTGTCCGACATCCGGATGACTCCCGAACAGCTACCGGGCTATGTAGAAAGCCTACGCTGGCTGCAAGAAAAATACAAAGACCAGATCAGCATCAAAATCGGACTGGAATGCGAATACTTTCCGGAATATATTCCCTGGCTAAAAGGAATCATCAAAGAGTACCAGCTGGATTATATCATCTTCGGAAACCACCATTTCCATACAGATGAGAAGTTCCCTTATTTCGGACGAAACACCCATACGGTAGATATGCTCGAACTTTATGAAGAAAGTGCAATTGAAGGAATGGAGAGCGGGCTATTTGCTTATCTGGCACACCCCGATCTGTTCATGCGCTCCTATCCCTCATTCGACCGCCATTGCAAACTGATCAGCAGGCATATCTGCCGGACAGCTGCCCGCCTGAATCTGCCTCTGGAATATAATATCGGCTACGAAGATTACAATGATAAACATGGGCTGATAACCATTCCCCACCCTGCTTTCTGGGAAATAGCGGCACACGAAGGCTGTACTGCCATTATCGGAGTGGATGCTCATAGCAACCAATATCTGGAAACTCCGTTCTATTATGACCGGGCAAACGAAACACTCCGGAAACTGGGAATGAAAGTGACAGACAGGATTCCTTTCCTCAACGAAAAATAATGTTTGTAATAACCGTAGCCCCTACCCTCTGATTCAGAGTACGCACCAACAACTCCCGCCCCATCATCAGTTCCTGACGAAGGGCAGCAGAGGTGAGATGTACATACAGCGTCTGGTTACGAATATAAAGATTACTGGTATAGCTTGCCGCCGGCCCCAACACCTGCGGCCAGGCATCCAGCAACCGCTGCTCGTTCAGAGGAGACTCCAGACTCTCCTGACGCAGGTATTGCTGAATTAGTTTTCCTATCTGTTCGGCATCGTTCCGCTTCATTGTCCAGCCCCCATTTCATTGATGACACCCTGATCTACGCGGAATATTTTATAATCACTGCCTACCTTTTGCAGAATACGATCCAAATGCTCCCGGTTAGTGTCCGTTATAAATATCTGACCAAAGCTGTCACCGGCTACCAACTTGACAATCTGTTCTACCCGCGAAGCGTCCAGCTTATCAAAGATATCATCCAGCAGCAGCAAAGGAATGGTTCTTCCCGTACGCTTCAGGAAATCAAATTGTGCCAGTTTCAATGCCACCAGATAAGTTTTATTCTGTCCCTGCGAACCTTCCTTCTTGATCGGGAAGTCGCCCAACAGCATATTCAGCTCGTCTTTATGAATCCCCCGCAAAGAGAATCCCATGATCTTATCCCGCTCACGGCTTTGCTTCAGCACTTCCAGCAAAGAAGCATCCCGTGCATGCGAATCATAGGATAATCCTACCTGTTCTTTATCTTGGGAAATAAAGGAATAGAACGACTGGAAAATAGGTATAAACTCTTCGATGAATGCTTCCCGTTTACGAAAAACAATTTCGCCCGCCTGTGCCATCATCTCCTCCCAGACCAGAAACAACTCTTCCTCTAGCGGAGATTCACTTTTCAATAAGGTATTGCGCTGTGCCAATGCCTTATTATAGCGTATCAATGCTTCCAGGTATTCCTTATCATATTGAGAGATCACAACATCCATAAAGCGGCGACGTTCGTCACTTCCTCCAGCTATCAGCTCCGAATCGGCAGGCGAAACCATCACCAGCGGCAGGAAGCCGATATGATCGGAGAAGCGGCTGTATTCTTTCTTATTTCGCTTGAACTGCTTTTTCGAACGGCGCTTCATCCCGCAATAAATCTCCTCCGGTGTACCATCTTCCGCTTCATAAAAGCCTTGAATGACAAAGAAATCCTGCTCGTGCCGAATGTTCTGCGAATCAATCGGATTGCCCGAGCTTTTGCAGAAAGACAAGAAATACACTGCATCCAGCAAATTCGTCTTTCCCATTCCGTTCTGTCCGAAGAAGCAGTTCAGTTTGGCGGAGAATCCGATCTCCACTTGCTCCAGATTCTTATAGTTTAATATGGATATCCGTTTCAGTATCATTGTATACGCGTTAATTTGTTCACAAAAGTAGCAAGTTTTTCGAGGTTTTCGAGCGTAAAACAAAAAAAGATGCCTCTAAATTTCGTTTGTAGATATAAAAAAACTACTTTTGCGAGTCGAATTATCAAACGATGAATAATAACAAAAAGAATCATATAAAAATGGCAGAACAAAAGAATCAGAATGAACATCTGAACGTAGAAGATGCACTGACACAATCGGAAGCATTTCTTGTTAAGTACAAAAACGCAATCATCGGCGGTGTTGTAGCCGTGATTATCATCGTAGCAGGTTTTATCATGTACAAGAACCTCTATGCTGAACCACGTGAAGAAAAGGCACAGGCTGCTCTTTTCAAAGGACAGGAATACTTTGAACAAGATGCTTATGAACAAGCACTGAACGGTGATAGTATTGGTTATGTAGGTTTCCTCAAAGTAGCTGATGAATATAGCGGCACTAAGGCTGCTAATCTGGCAAAAGCTTATGCAGGAATTTGCTACGCACAACTAGGTAAATATGACGAAGCTGTGAAGATGCTTGATGGTTTCAACGGAAACGACCAGATGGTAGCTCCTGCAATCCTCGGTGCAACAGGTAACTGCTACGCACAACTGGGTCAGCTGGACAAAGCCGCTTCTACCCTGATATCTGCAGCAGACAAAGCTGACAACAACTCATTAAGCCCTATCTTCCTGATGCAAGCCGGAGAAATTCTGGTAAAACAAGGAAAATATGACGATGCCGTTAATGCCTATACCAAGATCAAGGATAAATACTTCCAGTCTTATCAGGCTATGGACATCGACAAATACATCGAACAGGCTAAACTGATGAAGAAGTAATATTCCTTATTATATACATAATAGAAGATTAGGCACGGATTACACGGATTTCACGGTTTTTAGTACGTCACGTACTAATGCAATTATGCGAAGCTACCGTGAAATCCATGTAATCCGTGCCTTTTATAAATCCTACATTTATAACCCCTTTAATTACTACAATTATGGCAACAGCATACCATAACTTATCCGAATACGATTTCAATTCTGTTCCAAACGCTGAAAACATGAAATTCGGCATCGTTGTATCCGAATGGAATTTCAATATCACCGGAGCTTTGCTGAACGGCGCAGTCAATACATTAAAAAAACATGGAGTAAAAGATGAAAATATTCTGGTAAAAACTGTACCGGGAAGTTTCGAACTGACCTTCGGCGCCAATCAAATGATGGAAAATTGCGATGTGGATGCAATTATTGCAATTGGTTGCGTCATTAAAGGAGATACTCCACATTTTGATTATGTCTGTATGGGAGCGACTCAAGGAATTACCGAATTAAACGCAACTGGCGACATACCAGTCATTTACGGATTAATTACCACTAATACGATGGAACAAGCAGAAGATCGCGCCGGTGGTAAACTGGGTAACAAAGGAGACGAATGTGCAATTTCTGCAATAAAAATGATCGATTTTGTTTGGAGTTTAAATAAATAGTCGTATCTTTGCACCGCAATTGAGAAACAAACCTTCTCAAAAGCAAAAAAGGGCAAATACCAGAGTGGCCAAATGGGGCAGACTGTAAATCTGCTGTCTTTCGACTTCGGTGGTTCGAATCCATCTTTGCCCACAAAAATTGCGGAAGTAGCTCAGTTGATAGAGCATTAGCCTTCCAAGCTGAGGGTCGCGGGTTTGAGCCCCGTCTTCCGCTCTTCAAAGAGAATCTGAGAAATTAGATTTTCTTTTTTTGTATTACTTTAAACCTCTAAGAACATGAAAGATTCTCCAACGCGGTCACGCGTACTGCAATTGGCACACCCCCCTATCCCAATTGTCCGCATCGGAATTATAGGATTGGGGAATCGAGGGTTACTCACCCTGCAGCGATATCTGCAAATAGAAGGAACGACCGTCAAAGCCCTCAGTGAAATCAGGGAAGGCAATCTGCACAAGGCCCAACTCATACTAAAAGAAGCAAAGCAACCCGAAGCCACAGGATATACCGGACCGGAAGGCTGGCGAAAGATGTGCGAATGCAGTGATCTGGATTTAATATTCATCTGTACAGACTGGCTCACTCATGCCCAAATGGCATCTTATGCAATGGAATGCGGCAAACATGTAGCCATAGAAGTCCCGGCTGCCATGAACATAGCTGAATGCTGGCAACTGGTAGATACCGCAGAAAAGACAAGACGTCACTGTATCATGCTGGAAAATTGCTGCTATGATCCCTTTGCTCTGACTACGCTCGAAATGGCACGCCAAGGTGTGCTCGGAGAAATTATGCATGTAGAAGGTGCATATATTCACGATCTCCGCTCTATGTATTTTGCCGAAGAGAGCGAAGGCGGCTACCACAATCACTGGGGAAAGAGATATAGTATCGAGCATACAGGCAATCCCTACCCGACTCATGGTCTGGGACCTGCTTGCCAGATTCTCGATATTCACCGTAGCGACAGAATGGAATATCTCGTATCCATGTCTACCCATCAGGCTGGCATGAGCGAGTATGCCCGGAAGAGATTTGGCGAAGATTCACCGGAAGCCCGGCAGAAATATAAACTAGGAGATGTCAACACCACCCTTATCCATACAGCCAAAGGAAAAACGATCATGCTTCAGTATAATATATCCACTCCCCGACCTTACAGCCGTTTGCAAACAGTATGCGGTACACTCGGCTTCGCACAAAAATATCCGGTACCTTGCATCACACTGGATTCCCACGGAGACGCTCCGCTGGAAGGAGAAGCATTGGAGGAAATACTGACCCGCTATAAACATCCCTTTAGCGCCACTATCGGTGAGGAAGCGCATCGCAAAGGATTACCCAACGAAATGAACTACGTTATGGATTACCGGCTAATATACTGCCTGCGCAACGGATTGCCTCTTGACATGGATGTGTACGATGCAGCCGAATGGTCGTGCATCACCGAATTAAGCGAAAAATCGGCATTAAACGGCAGTATGCCTGTAGAAATACCGGACTTTACCAGAGGCATCTGGAAAGAACATACACATTAGCATTTATTTACCCCCAAAACCATAAAAACACATGAGAACATTTTTATCATTAAAAACATGCTTGTTAGCTGTACTTTTACTTTGCACAAATAGTATTTCGGCAAGCAAGATTATTTCCGTATCCGATTTTGGCTTGAAACCCGACAGCCGCATCAACTCGGTTCCATTTATACAAAAGGCAATCGAGGCTTGCAGACAACATCCCGGCTCCACCCTCGTCTTTCCGAAAGGAAGATATGACTTCTGGGCACAGCATGCCATTGAAAAAGACTATCATGAAACGAATACCTACGACATTAATCCGAAAATTCTAGCTGTGCTACTGGAACAAATCAATGATCTGACGATTGACGGCAATGGCTCTGAATTTATCATGCACGGCCGGATGCAGCCATTCACGCTGGATCACTGCCGGAATATTACTCTAAAGAACTTTTCCGTTGACTGGGAAATACCATTAACTGCACAAGGGATTGTCACTCAGTCTGCTCCCGATTATCTTGAAATTGAGATTGACTCCCGTCAATATCCTTATATTATAGAAAACAAACGCCTGACTTTTGTCGGTGAAGGATGGAAAAGCAGTCTTTGGGCTATCATGCAGTTTGATCCCAACACTCATCTTGTCCTGCCGAACACAGGCGACAATTTAGGATGGCGTTCATACGATGCCATGGAAGTAAAACCCGGACTAGTGCGTTTATCCGATCCTAAAAGAGAAGCAGAAAAATTCTTCCCTGCACCAGGCACGATCCTTGTGTTACGACATAGCACCCGTGACCATGCCGGTATTTTCATCTATCACAGCATGGATACTAAACTGGAAAATCTGAAGTTATTCCATACCTGCGGACTGGGCATCTTATCACAATACAGTAAGAATATATCATTTAATGATGTACATGTCATTCCGAATGCTTCTAAAAAGCGCGTATTGAGCGGACATGACGATGGTTTCCACTTTATGGGATGCAGTGGACTTCTCAAGATCGAGAACTGTAGCTGGGCCGGATTGATGGATGATCCGATCAACATTCACGGAACATGTTCCCGGATTATGGAAGTTCTTTCTCCTACCCGTATCAAATGCAAGTTTATGCAGGATATGAGCGAAGGTATGGAATGGGGCCGTCCGGACGAAACAATCGGATTTATAGAACATAAAACCATGCGCACCGTAGCTACCGGCAAAATAAATAAGTTTGAAACACTGAATAAAGCTGAATTCATCATCGAGCTATCAGCGCCACTTCCAGCCGGAGTGGAAGCGGGATATGTAATAGAGAATCTGACCTGTACACCCGATGCGGAAATACGTAACTGTCATTTTGGAAGTTGCCGGGCACGTGGTTTGCTCGTATCTACGCCCGGTAAGGTTATCATTGAGAACAATGTATTCGAATCCAGCGGTTCTGCCATTCTGATTGCCGGAGATGCAAATGCATGGTATGAATCGGGAGCGGTCAAAGATGTGCTGATACGCAACAATGATTTTCGCTATCCTTGCAATTCTTCACTCTATCAGTTCTGTGAAGCAGTGATTAGCATTGATCCTGAGATACCGACACCCGAGCAAAAATATCCATATCATCGTAATATACGCATTGTGGATAACACCTTCCATCTTTTCGACTATCCGATTCTCTTTGCACGCTCGGTAGACGAACTCACTTTCTCTTCCAATACACTTATACGCGATACTACTTACCAGCCTTATCACTATCGCAAGGAGGGTATCACGCTGGAAGCATGCAGATCAGTAGTTATTTCGAACAATAAAATCGAAGGAGATGTATTAGGACGTACCGTTAAAATTGAAAAGATGAGACCTTCAGATGTAAAAATCAGCAAGAACCCTTACTTCAAACTAAAAAAATAAGATATACAAAGGTCTGCAAGCAGCTAAACGTATTCGTATTCATACCTGAATGCGGATACGTTTAAGCATTATCCCATAAATACAACGAATAAAGGCAGGTTCTCTTTTATAAATTTCAATGCTAAGGTTATCTGCCGTTCTATCGCTTTTTCACTGACCGCACAACGTTCTGCGATTTCCCGGTTAGACAAATGCTCTTCACGGCTCATTCTAAAAATCTGCTGCCGCCTGGCCGGAAGCTGCGAAATCAATTTATCAATATAGTTCTTCAAATCAGCAGCATCCAGTTCCTCTTCTATATCATATGAATTCTCAATTCCTTTTAAAACCGTCATCTTAAAATTCAATTCATTAAAATACCTGCGCGAATAATTGAATATGATATTGCGGGTAATCATAAAAAGAAATCCATCAAAATTTTTTGTAACATCCAAAAATTCTCTCGACTCCCAGAGTTTCACGAAAACATCCTGCACTACTTCTGAAATCGCGGAAGACGAAGTAATATAAAGTCGCGCAAAATTATAGACCTTCAACCAATAAAGGTCATACAACAAAGAGAATGCAGATGCATCCCCAACTTTTACCTTTTCTAAAATTATCGTCTCCTTCATTTGTTTTCAATTGTGTTACAAAAATAAGGAAATAACCATTAAGCACAACATTTTTCTTGATTTTTATTCAGAATAAAGTTATCTTTTTTCCATTAAACAGATGCTCTAAAAAGAACCTTATTATTTTTATATACCAAGTTCTGATAGAACTAAGATAAAAAAAACAGTTCGTTGGAAAATATTTTCTTTATTTTCTATTTATAATGCTCTTGTTATAAGATGATTATGATATGAATATGCATTTTTCTATTTTTTTTGTGGAAGAGATGTGGGGATAGACCTGACTCAAGTGTATTTATAATATACGAGTAATTATAAATAGAATAATAGTAAAGTGAAATAGCATGGATAAAGATATAAAAATGAATTTGATTAAAGGTTTGCTGTCGGGGCGGCTAACTAAAAAGCAGCGAAGAGGCTATGCTGAGCTGGAATCAGTGGATAAAGAATTGAAAATACAATGGAATGAATCTGGAAATAAAACGATAGATTTAAAAATAAAAGAACAGATATGGGAGAAAGTAAAAGCAAGATGTATAGATAGGAAAAAAGATAAAGTTCTATCAGAACTAAGATGGTACTTTGCCGTAGCTTCACTTGCTCTTTTACTAACAATAGGAGGACTTTGGGTGAATTCGGTCAGGAACAATATCGAGGACGAATTCATAAAGGTAATAGCCCAGCAAAACCAAATGTACATTTTGCCGGATAGCACAAAAGTATGGATGGAACCGGGAAGTTCCATTAAGTATGCAAAAGCATTTAATCAGAAAAGAGAAGTCTGGCTGGAAGGCAACTCATTTTTTGAGGTATACAAACAGGAAGGCAGTTTCTTCCAAGTGCATATCAACAAAGCGTTTATAGAAGTAAAGGGAACCTGTTTCCAGATCCAACAAACGAATGCCGAAAGAAACGAAATCACACTGTTTCATGGTAAAATAGAATTCAATGTAGAATCTACAGGAGAGAAAATTGTCATGTCTCCGGCACAAAAGGTAATGTACAATCCAAACAATGCACAAACGCAAGTCGAAAATATAATGAATATCAACTGGAAAGACGGAAGATATAATTTCAAAGATACCCCATTGCCCCAGCTCATTTCTATTGTAAATCAAATATACCAGTCAAACATTATTTTAGTAGGAAAGTTTACCGAACAATCTTCATTCACAGGAAGCATCCGCTATGACGAGAGTTTGAACGATGTAATCGAAAAACTCTGTTTCAGCCTCAACCTTACATATAAAAATCAGAATAATGAGATAGTAATATATAATTAACCATATTTCTAATAATTAACCCAATATTTAACCTCACAACAAGTTAAATCATGAAAAAAAATCACAGTTGTTATTGGAGGCGGTATCTAAAGCATATCGCACTCACTTTGCTCTTCTACCCCTTATCAGCTCTTGGAGCCCAGGGACACATATCCATTAAGGGGCAATCAATCACTATTATGCAAGCTATCCAGCTGATAGAAAAAAACAGTGACTATACGTTTTTCTACAATGCTGCAGACTTGGAAAACAAGCAACGGAAAGATATTAATTGTAACGGTTCCATTGACGAAATCCTGAACGAAGTTTTCAAAGATAGCGGTATTAGCTACATTGTGAAAAACAAAGAGGTTATCCTCAATGTACAAAAAACGAATAGTACCCAGCAAAAGAAAAAACGTATTGTGACGGGTACTATTTTAGATGCAGTAGACGACAGCCCCATCATCGGAGCTAACATCACCATTAAAGGCGATAAAAACACCGGTACAATCTCGGACATTGACGGAAATTTCAGCCTTGCCATACCTGACAACAAGACGATTCTTGTGGTTACTTATATCGGATACAAAACCCGCGAAGTTCCTGTAGAAGATCTCGGAAATATCAAGATTGTACTGGAAGGAGACGATCACACTTTGAATGAAGTGGTCGTAGTCGGTTCCGGTACTCAAAAGAAAGTCAGTGTGACGGGAGCCATCACAAGTATCAAAGGTGCCAGCCTTAAACTGCCCTCATCCACTCTGTCCAACTCATTTGCCGGAAAGTTGGCGGGTGTCATCGCTAAAACAAATTCCGGAGAACCTGGTTCGGGTGCCGAATTTTATATTCGTGGTATCGGAACTTTCGGCGGACGGGCAACTCCTCTGATTCTTCTGGATGACGTAGAAATATCATCCGGTGACTTAAATTATGTACCGGCAGAGAACATTGAAAGCTTTTCTATCCTTAAAGATGCATCTGCTACCGCTATTTATGGTTCACGTGGTGCGAACGGTGTAATGATCGTTACAACCAAAGGTGGAGAATATAACAGTAAAACATCCATCAACGTTACAGCAGAAAATTCTTTCAACTATCTGGATAAGTTCCCAGAATTTGTGGACGGAGCAACTTATATGGACATGTACAATAAAGCCGCACTAGCCAGAAACCCTTCTGCTTCGCCCAAATATAGCGCTACGGACATGGAACGCACTGCTTCCGGAGTGAATCGTTATCTTTATCCCGATGTAAACTGGCAAGACGTATTATTCAAAAATATGAGTATGCGCCAACGTGCCAACGTCAACATTTCAGGTGGTGGTTCTAAAGTGAAATATTATATGAGTTTGGATGTCAGCCATGATTCAGGCTTGCTGAACACGGAGAAAGCATATTCGTGGAACAACAATATTAATATAATGAACTATACGTTCCAGAATAACATTGCTTACAAACTGACTCCGACGACAACGATCAAAATGAACATGAACGCTCAGATTCGCCAGAAGAAAAGCCCGAATGTATCAAGTGAAGATCTGTTCAAACAGATTCTGACGACTACGCCCATAGAGTTTCCTGTTACCTATCCAAGTCAGGATGATCGTATCATGTACGGTAATAACATCATTTCAGGGAATACATTATATACGAACCCTTATGCAAAAATGATGACTACTTTTGCCGAAACAAACGAAAATACACTTAACACAGTTATCAAGATAGACCAGGATCTGGATTTTATCACTAAAGGACTTAAGGTGAACGCTTTTGTAAATTTCAAAACGTGGTCAAGTTCTTCTTTTAACCGCAGCATCGCTCCTTATTACTACCGCGTAAAAAGTGGAAGCTACGACGAAACCGACCTGGCAAATACAGACTATGAACTGGAATTACTGAATTCGGATGGTAGCGATTACATCAGTCAGTCGGCTATTGGAAAGTCATCCGACCAGACATTCGAATTGCAGTTCAATTTAAATTATGCCCGCCAGTTCGGGTTACATAATGTAGGTGCCATGTTGCTCTACAAACAACGTGAATACAGAAGTGATGTATTGCCTAACCGCAACCAGGGACTTTCCGGACGTCTGACTTATGATTACGGACAACGTTACCTGTTTGAATTTAACTTCGGCTACAACGGTACAGAACGTCTGGCCAAAGAAGACCGTTTCGGATTCTTCCCTGCCGTATCTCTGGGATGGGTGATAAGCAATGAAGCTTTCTTCGAACCAATGAAAAATGTAGTGGACAATCTGAAAATCAGAGGTTCTTACGGTCTTGTGGGTAGTGACGACCTGGCGACAGCCGGAGGAAGTTATTACTTGTATATAGATAAGATTACAAATAACGATCTGTCATATCTGAAATGGACTTCCGGACAAAATATGGACTACCAATTGGGAGGTCCTCAGATGGCATATTATGCAATGTCCGGTCTGGGATGGGAAAAGGTAAAGAAGCTCGATATCGGTGTTGATTTCACGCTGTTCCGCAATTGGACATTTACATTCGACTATTTCTACGACAAGCGTTACGACATCTTTATGAACCGTGAAGCATGGCCGCAGTCTTTGGCATACCATATAGCCAAACCCTGGAGTAACATTGGAAAAATGGATAATAAGGGAGTGGAATTCAGCATTAATTATGCCAACAACTTCTCTAAAGATTTGTCAGTCAGCCTGCAGGCAAACTTCACATACAACAAAAACAAAATGGTCTATGTAGACGAACCGGAATATCCGACTATATGGAAGTCAGAAACCGGAAAGCCTTATTCACGCATTACCGGCTACATCGCAGAAGGTTTGTTTAAATCGCAGGAAGAAATAGACAACAGTCCCGCACAGAACCTGGGGTCTACACCTAAAGTCGGAGATATTAAATATCGTGACCTCAACGGTGACGGAATCATTGACTCGGATGACCAGACGATGATCTCCAAATATGGAAGTACTCCCCGCTTGCAATATGGGTTTGGCGGAACACTCAACTACAAAAAGTTTGATTTGGGTATCTTCTTCAGTGGCTCTGCCTTGCGCTCTATCATGACAAACGGCATTGATCCTTTCCAAGAAGGAATTGCCGTCGGCAACAGAAATGTATTGAAATATATAGCCGACAATTATTGGTCGGAAGAAAAGCAGAACTGGGATGCAACCTATCCTCGCTTGGGACTACTTGCAACAGACGTTGCCAACAATACGGTAAACAGCAGCTACTGGCTAAGAAACGGCTCCTTCCTCCGCCTAAAGAATGTAGAGATAGGATACAAAATACCTTACGGACGCATTTTCGTCAGTGCAGCCAATCTATTCACATTCAGCCCGTTCGACCTTTGGGACCCGGAACTTTCATCCTGGAACAGTTATCCTATGCAAAAGACTGTCAATGTGGGAATTCAACTTCAGTTCTAATTTATTATGATAAAAAATATGAAACTAACACGCATTTTTCAACATATAAGTATAGCAGTTATGATAACTGCATTTAGCTTAACTTCCTGTGATTATCTGGACGTTGTTCCACCTGAACAACCCAATATCGACGATGCTATGTCAAGCCCCACCAGAGCTTTGGGCTTCCTTTATTCCTGTTACGGAGGCGTCGGTACAGATTTACCTTCCGCCTATCTGGGAGAAATAAATTCTACGACAGACGAATACGTACTTCCGTATTCATGGAACACAGATGGCTACTGGGGCGCATATGCTTTCAATACCGCATCATCTACTAACCAAAACTGGCTATGGTCAACTACCTATCAATATATAGGTCAATGCTACCTCTTTTTACAAAAGCTGGAAAATGCAGGAAGCGACATTGCATCCGATGCCGAAAAAGAACTATGGAGAGCTGAATGCCAGTTTCTGGTAGCTTATTATCACTTTGTGACCTTAAGAAGATATGGCCCCATTCCAATCACGGACTCGTATATTCCGATGGATACCCCAACGTCAGAGTACAATGGACGTTTCCACTTTGACTATTGTGTAGACTGGATTGCGAATCAGCTGGATGAAGCAGCTAAAGTGCTTCCAGCCAACCGTACTGTTACTAATGAATGGGGACGTGCTACCTCTACTATAGCGAAAGCCGTAAAAGCCCGCTTGCTACTTTATGCCGCATCTCCTTTATGGAACGGAAGCTTTCCTTATCCTAACTGGCAGAATGAGAATTTCGAAACTCCGGGTTACGGCAAAGCACTGGTTAGCAATACTTATGATAAAAGTAAATGGGAAAGAGCACTGGCAGCATGTCAGGAAGCACTGACATTGGCTACCACTTCCGGCGACCGTGAACTGTACGATGACGATGAATATTATTCAAGACAATCATTGAGCTTGCCTTTCGTTCCCGGAGTAGCGGACGTAGATGATAATAAAGAATTTCTGAAAAACGTAATGAAGATGCGCTATGCAGTAAGTACACGCGAATCTGAAGGAAACAAAGAAATTATCTGGGGATTATCAAACCAGTTTGATTTTTATTCCCGTTATCCACTTCGCATTCTGAAGAAATCTGATGGTACCTGGCATGCAGGTTACAGTGGCGTGTCTCCTACATTATATACAATCGAACATTTCTATACAGCTAACGGAAAATTACCGGAAAAAGACCTCGATTTCACTCCGTCTTCGGAATGGTTCGAGTCGGCAGGACTTTCTTCCCGCGAAGACATTATCAAGTTGAATGTAGGTCGTGAGCCCCGTTTCTATGCATGGATGGCTTTTGACGGTGGCGACTACGGAACAAAATTTGCCGCAGGTTCTCCGCTGAAGCTGGAAATGAGAAATGCAGAAATGCACGGTTATAATCCGTCTCTGTTCAACCGAGACCATAGTGTCACAGGATTCCTGACGCAGAAATTCGTTGATCCGGTAACAGAATTCTATACAGCCGGCGGTTCTACAAGCGGAACAAGTGCACCTACTATTTTATTCCGTCTGGCTGAACTCTATCTGAACGTGGCAGAATGCCAGGCAGCATTGGGAAATACCCAGGAAGCCATTGATGCGTTAAATCCTGTTCGCGAACGTGCCGGTATTCCTAAATTAACGATAGCTGATGTCACAAGCAATATGACTATCAAGGACTGGGTACACAACGAGCGTTTTGTTGAATTATGGAATGAAGGCCATCGCTTCTTCGATGTCCGCCGTTGGGCAGAAGGAGCAAAATACTTCGGAGCAGGCAAACGGGAAGGTTTGAATGCAGAAGTTCAAAGCCCCACATTTGAAGAGTTTAACAAGCGGACCATCGTTGATGCACCCTATGTTTGGGAAAACCGCATGTACCTGAATCCGGTATTCTATAACGAGGTATACAAAAATCCGCAGATGGTACAAGCGCCCGGATATTAATTATTTTTTATTCATTCATAACAATACATAGAATATATGAAACATATATCAATAGCCTTGTGTTTGTGCGGGATGATTCTGATGAATACTTCCTGCGACAATTATGACGATACGTATCCACAGGAATATGAAAAAATACTATCATTGCAAACCACCGGTGAGCAAGCTGTAGATCTTTACAAAACAGGAGAAGCTACCAACTATTCAATCACGGTAATCAAATCCGGAAGCAACCCCACACTGACAGCTTCTGCTCATATCGGTGCAATGGATGCAGCCAATTTCGAACAGTACATCTCCGAAAGAGGTTTGAACTATGTAGCAATGCCTGCTGACTGTTACTCATTCAATATGGAAGACCTTGATTATTCTTCTGCGGAAACCTACAAAATCATCAATCTGCAGTTGAACACCAGCGAAATAGACCGTTTTGAGCAGACTCTTGAAGAAGGACAAACATGTGTTCTTCCAATCATGCTGACCAGTACATCCGATTCTATTCTGGCTGATAAGAATACATTAATTCTGAAACCGGAGGTCATTATTCCATCTCTTTCTGTCACCGAATCCAGCTCAGGAACCGTGACTAAATACTTGCCACAAAGTGGAGGTACAATCAGTCTTTCTTTAGGACTGCAAGTTGAAAACCAATGGAGTTTCACCTGTAAAGTGGCAATTGACGAAGCTACCACTACATTACAAGGAGCGACATTAGCATCGGATATCATCTCATTTGAACCGGGAAATACTTCTTCCGTACAAGTCAATATTCCTAAATTTACGCAAACCTCCGGTAATGTCGGCATCAAGATTCTGGAAATAAATGGAAAAGACGGTTTCGAATTCAATCCGGACCCATTTATTCTGGTTGCCTCCGTCGAGAAATACAATCTGACGACAGACATGCTTTCCAGCAACGCGACAGAACCGTCAGAGGGTTCATTGGCTAATTTGTTGGATGGAGATGTAGGTACCTACTTCCATAGTGCATGGAGTGTATCGGTAGCTGACAAACATTATGTACAGGTAAAACTACCCGTATCTACCAAGACATTCCGTTTCACCTATACCAACAGGTCCAATAACGGAAATGCTGCTCTGGCATGGTTCAACTTATACACCGGAGCCACTGAGAACAATTTGCAACTCTACAAGCGTTTTGCATGGGATGTGGACAATCTACCGTCCGGTGCCGCAGGTGTTTATGTTTCCCCCGACATCACAATAGACAATGCAGCAAGCACATTACGCTTTGAATGTGAGCAAAACTGGACGGGTGGTTCCTTCTTTGTATGGAGTGAATTCAGTCTGTTTATACTGTCTGAATAATAAAAAGGAAACAGAGGGCGAGTCGGGAGTCTGACTCACCCTCCCCCTCCTATCTTAAAAACTAATACTGCAAAAAGATGACAATCAAAAGATTTCTTATTAACCTATTAGCCCTTTTTTCCCTATTTACAGTGTCACTGGCATGTAAGGATAGCGAAAAATCACTCATAACCCCCTCTTTCAGTATCAACGAAGAGTACCTGATACAGAATCTGGACAAATCGAGTACATCTGTCCAGATCCCAATCAACACATCCCTGGAGTTAACTCAATGGAATGTCTCTTATGAGGCAAACTGGTTGCAATGCTCGAAACAAAAAACAGCGGCAGAAGGAACCTTCCTGAAAATTACAGTGAACGAAAATACAGGCGAGGCCAAAAGAACAGCCAGTATAAAAGTAACATCGACCACTGCAACCTATACCATCACTGTCAACCAATATGCTAAAGGTGAAGTGATTGTAGAGGGAGACATCAAGGTGACTCCAACCGGTGGCAAAGCAAGTGAACATCAGAGTGGACAAGATATTGAGAACACCTATGACGGCAAATTTTCGACTGATGGTGCCGATCCTTTCCATACCCCATGGGGACAATCCGCCAAATTCCCTGTCACGCTGGAATATTATTTCAAAGGAGATACAGAAATAAACTACTTAATTTATTATACCCGATCCGGTAACGGAAATTTCGGAAAGGTCAATGTATATACAACCACAAGCCCCGACCGGTCGGACTATACACTGCAAGGAGAATATGACTTTAAAGAGCAGAACGCTCCATCCAAAGTCTCATTTTCAGAAGGCATAAAAGCGACTGGAATCAAGTTCGAAGTCTTAAGCGGACTCGGAGATTTTGTAAGCTGTGACGAAATGGAGTTTTACAAGACCAATACGGATAAAACGCTGGACAAACAGCTGCTTACCGTCTTCACCGACATCACCTGTACGGAAATAAAAGACAATGTCACCGATGAGCAGATACAGGCTCTGCCGGACTACTTCGTCAGAATAGCAGAAGCAGTCCGCGACAACACATACGACAAATGGGAAAAAGAATTCCGTATCCGTAATTATGAGCCATACAGTAATATCACCGAGTGGGCAGACAAACTAATGACCAAGAAATACAGTGATCTCGACAATCCGACCGGCATATCAGTGAAAGCAGGAGATGACGTTATTGTATTGGTAGGTGACACATACGGACAGAACGTTTCAGTGCAGTGTATCTGGGAAACGGGCACCGAATACAAACAAACAGCCTCTTCAGGAGATGTCTATATGCTAACCCCCGGCGTCAACAAACTGACAATGAAAGGAGAAGGCCAGTTGTTTGTCATGTACAACACCGACCTGGCTTCAAATTCAGCAAAACCTATCAAGATTCACATACCTCTGGGAAGTGGTACAGTAAACGGCTTCTTCGACCTGAAAGAACATAAGACAGACGAAAAGTACGCTGAACTGTTAAAAAAATCAACACACAAATACTTCTGCATACGCGGAGAAAAGATCATGTTCTATTTCCACCGCAACAAATTGCTGGAATATGTACCGAACAATATCCTCTCTGCCATCCATTTATGGGATAACATTGTCAGCTGGCAACAAGAATTAATGGGAATCGATGATGTACGCCCATCGCAGGTCAACAACCACTTGTTTGCCATCTCACCGGAAGGAAGCTATATGTGGGCATCCGACTATCAAATCGGATTTGTTTATACCTATTTAGGTAATATACTGCTAGAAGATAATGTAATGGCAGCGGAAGACAACGCATGGGGACCTGCCCATGAAATCGGACATGTTCATCAGGCCGCCATCAACTGGGCCAGCTCTACGGAATCATCCAACAATCTGTTCTCCAACTATATTATCTATAAATTAGGTAAATACAAATCGCGCGGCAACGGACTGGGAAGCGTTGCAACCGCCCGTTACGCCAATGGTCAGGCATGGTACAACATGGGAGACGCGACCCACCAGAACGAAGATACGGAAACTCACATGAGAATGAACTGGCAATTGTGGACTTACTATCACCGTTGTGAATATAAGACTGATTTCTGGCAAACTCTTTTCAAACTGATGCGCGAAGTGAATATGACCGAAGGAGAAGACCCCGGAAAGAAACAACTTGAGTTTGCTAAAATGGCAAGCAAAGCCGCCAACGAGAATCTGACTGACTTTTTCGAAATGTGGGGATTCTTCGAGCCTGTCAATACCACTATCGAGCAGTACGGAACATACAAATACTATGTAAGTGACGCGATGATTCGTGAAGCCAAAGAATACATGGCACAATTCCCTACTCCGAAACATGCTTTCCAGTACATCGAAGACAGGAAGAAAAGTGAATTCCCATCGGATGACTACCGTTATTCGGCAGTCGGAGATGTCGGATACTACACGCAATTCAAAGAAAACCAGAAGATTACCAAAACAATCACGGCAGAGATAACGGGACGTAAGGTTTCCATCCGAAACGGAGATGAAGCGGTTGCTTTCGAGATCAGAGAAAATAATGAAAACGAAAAATTACTTTATTTTTCTACCTTCACGACTTTCGAGATTCCATCATCCGTATCAATGGTAAATGCCAAAACATACGCCGTACAAGCTGACGGAAAACGTATTTTGTTATAAGAACAAATTAACTTAACACACATTGCAGCTATAAAAACGGCATCGCCCAACATGGGGCGATGCCGAAAATATCACGATAGCGCAGGAAATAGTGAGACTCTTTTTCTACCAAAAAGATGAATGGACAGTGAAAATATCTACAATAATTACACCAGATTGATTAATTAATTAGTATTTTTGACACCGAAATGAAAAACCAATTAATAACCCCCAATTAAAAACCTAAAAGAAAGATGAAGAGACTACTACTTAACACACTCATCGGTCTTGCATTGTTGACCTGCCAGACCAGTTTTGCTCAAAAGACAAAAGCAAAATTCTCACCGATTAAAGTGGAAACTCCGGCTCGTCCGGCAAATCAGCAAGACGTTATCCAACTTGTCACTCCAAAACTTGAAACTGTCCGTGTAGGCTTTATCGGGTTAGGAATGCGTGGTCCCGGTGCCGTTGAACGCTGGACACATATTCCGGGAACTCAAATCGTAGCTTTGTGCGATCTCCTCCCCGAACGTGTCGAGAGTGCACAAAAGATTCTGGAGAAAGCCGGTCTGCCTAAAGCCGCTTCATATGCGGGAGACGAGAAGGCATGGAAAAAACTCTGCGAACGGGATGACATCGACATCGTATATATAGCTACCGACTGGAAACACCATGCGGAAATGGGTGTATATGCTATGGAGCACGGTAAGCATGTGGCTATCGAAGTACCTGCTGCCATGACACTGGACGAAATCTGGAAACTAATCAATACTTCCGAAAAGACTCGCAAGCATTGTATGCAACTGGAAAACTGTGTATATGACTTCTTTGAATTGACATCACTCAATATGGCACAGCAAGGTGTATTCGGTGAAGTACTTCATGTAGAAGGTGCGTATATCCACAATCTGGAAGACTTCTGGCCGTATTACTGGAACAACTGGCGTATGGATTACAACCAACTGCACCGTGGCGATGTATATGCCACTCACGGCATGGGTCCGGCTTGTCAGGTACTTAATATCCACCGTGGCGACCGCATGAAAACGTTAGTATCTATGGATACCAAGCCTGTGAACGGTCCTGCATACATCAAAAAGAAAACCGGAAAAGAAGTGAAAGACTTCCAGAACGGCGACCAGACATCCACTCTCATCCGTACCGAGAATGGCAAGACAATGCTGATCCAGCACAACGTAATGACACCACGTCCTTACAGCCGCATGTATCAAGTGGTCGGAGCAGATGGTTATGCCAGCAAATATCCGATTGAAGAATACTGTCTGAGACCTTCGCAAGTAGACTCAAATGATGTACCGAATCACGAAAAGCTGAATGCACACGGTTCCGTATCCGAAGATGTGAAAAAAGCATTGATGGCTAAATACAAAGACCCGATTCACAAAGAACTGGAAGAAACTGCCAAGAAAGTAGGCGGTCATGGCGGTATGGATTATATCATGGACTATCGTCTGGTATACTGCCTGCGCAACGGCCTGCCACTCGATATGGACGTTTATGACCTGGCAGAATGGTGCTGCATGGCTGAGCTGACCCGACTTTCTATCGAGAATGGTTCTGCTCCGGTAGAAATACCCGATTTCACCCGTGGCGGATGGAATAAAGTGCAAGGCTACAAACATGCTTTTGCCGAATAAGCCATTATACCTTATTAATATGTAAACTTACGGATAGCCCGACTGAGAAAAAGTGGGGTTATCCGTAAGTTTATGTTCGGCGCTCCACTGATTATTATAATCACCTATATGAAAGCAGATATTTTAAAACCCTCTAGACAGACTATCCTTCGGGAAGCCAAAGATTATGTGATGATCGCCGTAGGTATGATACTATATGGCATCGGATGGACCGTTTTCCTACTCCCCAACGACATTACGACGGGCGGAGTGCCGGGTATTGCATCTATTGTATATTGGGCAACGGGATTCCCGGTACAGTATACATATTTCAGCATTAACTTTTTCTTATTGTTGCTTGCCCTCAAGCTGTTGGGATTAAAGTTCTGTATTAAAACCATTTTCGGAGTATTTACCCTGACTTTCTTCCTTTCCGTTATCCAGCAACTGACCTCCGGTGTCGCCCTTCTTAAGGACCAGCCTTTCATGGCATGCGTCATCGGAGCATCGTTCTGCGGCGGCGGTATCGGAGTCGCCTTCTGCGCCAACGGAAGTACCGGCGGTACGGACATCATTGCCGCTATCATCAACAAGTATCGGGATATCACCTTGGGAAGAGTCATACTGATCTGCGATATGATTATCATTACCTCCAGTTACTTCGTTCTGAAGGATTGGGAGAAAGTAGTATACGGATTTGCAACCCTTTACATTTGCAGTTTCGTCCTCGACCAGGTAGTGAACAGTGCACGTCAGTCCGTCCAATTCTTCATCATATCCGGCAAGTATGAAGAGATAGGACGACACATCAACGAGTACCCTCATCGTGGAGTAACGATTATCAATGCAACCGGCTTCTATACAGGCAAAGAAGTGAAAATGATGTTTGTACTTGCCAAAAAGCGGGAGTCTACCATCATCTTCCGGCTGATCAAAGATATCGACCCCAACGCATTTGTATCGCAAAGTGCCGTTATCGGAGTTTACGGAGAAGGCTTCGACCACATCAAAGTAAAATAAATAAAGAAACAAGATTGAGAAACATGAAATATAGATCATATCACCTATTACTGGCAGGAATATTCTCTCTGTTAACAACAGGCGCTATGGCCGAAAAAACATCCGATAAACCTTACTGGCAGGATGTACAAGTCGTATCGGTCAATAAAGAATATCCGCGTACCTCTTTCATGACGTACGACAACCGGACAGACGCATTGACCGGAAAGTTTGAGAAAAGCAATTATTATCAATTATTGAACGGCACCTGGAAGTTCTTCTTTGCAGACAGTTACAAAGATCTTCCGGCCAATATCACCGATCCTTCCGTGAGCACTGACTCCTGGAATGATATCAAGGTTCCGGGCAACTGGGAAGTACAAGGATATGGAGTGGCCATATACACCAATCACGGTTATGAATTCAAGGCACGCCATCCGCAGCCTCCCATACTTCCGGAAGCCAATCCCGTCGGAGTCTATCGCCGTGATATCGACATCCCTGCCGATTGGCAGGAACGTGATATCTACCTCCACCTCGCCGGAGCCAAATCGGGAGTATATGTATACGTCAACGGACAGGAAGTAGGATACAGCGAGGATTCCAAAAATCCGGCAGAGTTCCTGATCAGCCCATACGTAAAACCGGGCAAGAATGTACTTACACTGAAAATCTTCCGCTGGAGCACCGGATCTTATCTGGAATGTCAGGACTTCTGGCGTATCAGCGGCATTGAACGGGATGTATACCTGTATTCACAGCCCAAAGCTGCCCTGAAGGATTTCCGTGTGAAATCAACTCTGGATGACAGCTATAAGAACGGAGTATTCGCTTTGAACGTTGATTTACGGAATCATCGTCCGGCTGCAACCAATCTTACACTGGTATATGAACTGCTCGACGCTCAGGGAAAAGTAGTTGCCAGCGAAGAGAAGACAACTTATGTCCCCACCAACGAGACACGCACCCTTTCTTTTGACAAGAATCTGGCAGACGTCTGCACATGGACATCGGAACAACCGAACCTCTACAAACTGATGATGACTGTCAAAGAGGACGGCAAAGTCAACGAGATTATTCCTTTCAATGTAGGATTCCGCCGCATCGAGATCAAACCAATCGACCGGAAAGCCGCCAACGGGAAACCTTATGTATGCCTGTTCATCAACGGGCAACCCCTGAAAATGAAAGGAGTCAATATCCACGAGCATAACCCGGAAACAGGACATTACGTCACTGAGGAACTGATGCGCCGGGACCTCGAACTGATGAAACAGCATAATCTGAACAGTGTACGTCTCTGCCATTACCCGCAGGACCGCCGTTTCTATGAACTTTGTGACGAATATGGCCTTTACGTGTACGATGAAGCCAATATCGAAAGCCACGGTATGTATTACGACCTTCGCAAAGGCGGCTCATTAGGCAACAATCCCGAATGGCTGAAACCACATATGGACCGTACGATCAACATGTTCGAACGCAATAAGAACTACCCCAGCGTCACTTTCTGGTCGTTAGGCAATGAAGCCGGAAACGGATACAACTTCTACCAGACGTACCTCTGGCTGAAAGAAGCTGACAAGAACATCATGGAACGCCCCGTAAACTATGAGCGTGCCCAATGGGAATGGAATACCGATATGTACGTACCACAATATCCGGGAGCCGACTGGCTGGAAGATATCGGTAAGAATGGCAGCGACCGCCCCGTCGTTCCGTCAGAATATGCGCATGCGATGGGCAACTCTACCGGAAACCTGTGGGGACAATGGCAAGCCATCTACAAATATCCGAACCTTCAGGGAGGATACATCTGGGACTGGGTAGACCAGGGCCTGCTCCAAAAAGACAAGAACGGAAGAGAATACTGGGCTTACGGAGGCGACTTCGGAGTAAATGCCCCCAGCGACGGCAATTTCAACTGCAACGGGCTGGTCAACCCCGACCGTAGTCCGCATCCGGCAATGGCAGAAGTGAAGTATGTACATCAGAACATCGGTTTTGAAGCGATCGATGCCGCATCGGGCAAGTTCAACATAACCAATCGTTTCTATTTCACTAACCTGAAAAAATACCAGATACACTACAGTGTAGTAGCCAACGGAAAAACGGTCAGAAGCGGAAAGGTATCACTGGATATCGCCCCACAAGCCTCGAAAGAGTTTACCGTACCGGTCAATGGTCTGAAGGCCCGTCCGGGAACGGAATATTTCGTTAACTTCAACGTAATAGCAGTAGAGCCGGAACCACTGATTCCCGCAGGATACGAAATCGCATACGATCAGTTCCGTCTGCCTGTCGAGGCCGAAAAGAATACTTATAAAGCAAACGGACCCGCATTGCAGACCCATACCCAAGGAGATGAACTCACTGTTTCTTCTTCAAAAGTAAACTTCGTATTCAATAAGAAGAGCGGCCTGGTCACCTCATACAAAGTGGACGGAACAGAATACTTCAAAGACGGATTCGGCATCCAGCCCAATTTCTGGCGTGCGCCTAACGACAACGATTACGGTAACGGTGCTCCCAAACGCCTCCACGTATGGAAACAGTCCAGCAAAGACTTCCACGTGACGGATACGAAGGTAAGTACAGAAGACAAAGCTGTCCTGTTGCAGGCTACCTATCTGTTGGCAGCCGGCAATCTGTACGTTGTCACCTATAAGATATACCCGAGCGGAGTGGTGAATGTGAATGCCAGATTTACTTCTACCGATATGCAGGCCACCGAGACAGAAGTTTCCGAAGCTACCCGCATGGCTACCTTCACTCCCGGAAGTGATGCAGCCCGCAAAGCTGCTTCCAAGCTGGAAGTTCCCCGCATCGGTGTACGTTTCCGTCTGCCGGCCCGGATGAACAACGTGCAGTATTTTGGCCGTGGTCCGGAAGAGAACTACATCGACCGCAATCATGGAACCATAGTAGGTGTCTATCAGACTACTGCCGACAAGATGTACTTCAACTACGTACGTCCTCAGGAAAACGGGCACCACACGGATACACGCTGGCTCACCCTGTCTCCCAACAAAGGAAGCGGACTTGCCATCGTAGCCGACAGCCTGGTGGGTTTCAACGCTTTGCGCAATTCCATCGAGGATTTCGACTCGGAAGAAGCACTGCCCCACCCCTATCAATGGAATAACTTCAGCCCGGAAGAGGTAGCCAACCACGACGAAAATGCCGCCCGCAATGTATTACGTAGAATGCATCATGTCAATGACATCACTCCGAGAGACTTCGTCGAAGTTTGTGTCGACATGAAGCAGCAGGGAGTAGGCGGTTATGACAGTTGGGGAGCACGTCCCGAACCTTTCCACCAGATTCCCGCCAACCGCGAATATAACTGGGGATTCACCCTGGTACCGGTTCGCTCGGGCAGTCAGGCTGCCGAAGCCGCCCAATATGATTATCGATAACCTTAGTATAAATTTAAAGAAAAGACTCATGAAAGATTTATCAAGTATTGTAGCTAAGTTCAACACCCAAGGCACTATCACCGAAATCAAGCCTTTGGGAGCAGGACTCATCAATGACACATACAAAGTGAATACACAAGAAGCAGACGCCCCCGACTATGTTCTGCAACGCATCAACCATGCCATTTTTCAGAATGTAGAAATGCTTCAAGCCAATATTGCCGCAGTCACCGGACATATCCGCAAGAAACTGACCGAAGCCGGAGAAACAGATATCGACCGCAAAGTTCTCTCTTTCCTCGAAACCGGAGAAGGAAAGACTTACTGGTTCGACGGAGACAGCTACTGGCGTGTCATGGTATTCATCCCGCGTGCCCAAACGTATGAGACCGTAAACCCCGAATATTCCAATTATGCAGGTGAGGCTTTCGGAAACTTCCAGGCTATGCTTGCCGACATTCCGGAAACGCTGGGAGAAACCATCCCTGACTTTCATAACATGGAATTCCGTCTCAAGCAGCTACGTGATGCTGTCGCTGCCAATGCTGCCGGACGAGTAGCCGAAGTACAGTATTATCTGGACGAGATAGAAAAACGTGCGGATGAAATGTGTAAGGCAGAACGCCTGTACCGCGAAGGAAAGCTTCCGAAACGTGTATGCCACTGCGATACGAAAGTGAACAACATGATGTTTGATGAAGACGGAAAAGTACTCTGCGTCATCGATCTGGATACGGTAATGCCAAGCTTCATCTTCTCCGACTACGGCGATTTCCTCCGTACAGGTGCCAATACCGGCGATGAAGATGACAAAGACCTGGATCGTGTAAACTTCAATATGGAGATATTCAAGGCATTCACCAAAGGATATCTGAAAGGTGCCAAGTCTTTCCTCACTCCTATTGAAATAGAGAATCTGCCTTATGCTGCTGCCTTATTCCCTTATATGCAATGCGTACGTTTCCTTGCCGATTACATCAACGGTGATACTTACTACAAAATCAAATATCCCGAACATAATCTGGTTCGTACCAAAGCACAGTTCAAACTACTCCAAAGTGTAGAAGAACATACCCCGGAAATGACCGCATTCATCAACAACTGTCTGAGAAATGAAGAATGAAAAATAAATGTGAGAATGGAGGGGAGTTTATCTGATAAACACTCCATTCTTCCACTGGTAAATAATGGGACGGCGGAGAAACGGTTTAAGTTTTTCTGCCGTTTCTTTCGACATATAGTCGGGAGTGGACAGAGTGACGGTCAGTTCTGTGTTTTCTTTGCTCAGTTCCACTTTCATCAATAAGATATCTGCCGAACGGGAGGCTTCATCAAATTCATATATGGAAGTGGAGTCGGGAGTTATCAGAAAATCGCTCATGACCGGAAGGGTAATGAATGAATGGTCAGTCAGCAGTTTCCAGTCCGTTGTATAGAAGCGGATGCTACTGTCACATGCCGGAGCACATGCCGTAGCTACTGTACAAATCACGTTTGTCGTATCATTCAAAGCCAATACTTTCATTTGCCAACTGGTTTCCGGTGTCATCTGCATCCGAATATAGTCCTTGCTCAGGTCGGTCATTTCCGATTTCTGTCCGAAGCGGTTTTCCACTTGCGCTTTCATCTTGCTGCTCAGGAAGTCGATGCAGTCTTCACGATTCACCTTCGTAAGTAAGGGACAAAGTGAATCCGGAATATTGATAAAAAAAGTCTTGGCTTCCTGTGCCTGCAGCGAGGTAAAAGAGAACAGACCGATGGCGAAAAATACGATGGCAAGAGTTATCTTATTTGATTTCATATTGTACTTATTATTTAGACCCCAAATATAAGAAATTTGGAGTTATCATTTATTAAACAACTATTAATAAACACTTTAATTCAGATAAACTAATATCAATGTAAATCATTCGTAAAACCGAAGGCAATAAATGTCATTTTTAAACTGAATTGCTATGCAAATATAGATAATAGAATTATATAATGAAAGTAAAGTAGATTATAATAAGAAAGGCAGCTCATTCGGCTGCCTTTTTACACAAAAACTGGATAGATTTAAGTAGGAAGTATCCTACTACTTTTGGTAATTTTATTGTTGGCACTACAAATGTAGGAAAAATGCATTATATTTCTTCCAATTTCTCTCTAAATTTCCGGAACATCTCAATGGTAGGGTAAAACGTCGGATTCTCCCAGTTCTTAGAGATCATCTGGATCATTGCCTCTATATGACTTTTGCAGTCTATTACTTTGATGCATTTGTCCAGGACCAACTCTCCTTCCGGGTAGGTCTTGTTATTTAATGTATTCTGCGCCCATGAGAGCAGCTCTCTGATCGATTCTTGGTCGTATTTGTTTTCTTCCATGATTTTTAATTTTCGGCAAAGGTACAAAAAAGCCCAGCATGTTGTATGCCGGGCAATTCCATTTTAAAAGAGGCGTTATAAATGGAAAGGAGCTATTTTTTCTTTGCATCTTTCTGATGATATAAAGGTATACTTTTTAATCCATCAATATGTTCATATAGATCATTTTCGATATGTTCGCAATGCATAGGATCAAGAACAAAATCAATCCCTTCACGTCTAGCCAATTTTGCAGCAGGGACAAAATCTGAATCTCCAGAAATAAGAACGATTTTATCTACAAAACCTTTTAAAGATAAAGAAGCGATGTCAACACCAATTTTCATATCAATCCCCTTTTGACGCAATTCATAATATACGTCATCCGCATTAATGTCATCAAGAGAAATCTCTTTCTTTAATAATTTTCTCATTGTGTTATCATAGAAAAGCCATCTTTTGCTTTCCTTAATATTACCTAGACGCAGAGCGACTTTTCTCTTTTTCTTAAGTTCGTTTATTAACTCACTTCTGCGGATAGCCTCTTCTGTTTTAGAAAAGTCTATACATTTATTAGAGACAGGATTATGTATCTTTTTGGCGAATGGTACACAATCATAATAAAAAATGCGATATAAATAATTATTTTTCCCTACATGAGAATGGGATATAGTATATAAATCATTGGCAATAGTTAATGCTGTCTTTTTGCCGGACTTATTATACATTGCATTATAGCGTTTTATAAAATACCCACCATCAATTAATATGGCAACTCTTATAGGGGTTTCTGTGTACGATGTATTTGGACGCGTTTTCATAAAATAAAAAAATGGCCTTTGGTTAGGCATGCCCATTATCAAGAGGGGGACAAACGTAAGCCAAAGGCATAATCATGTGCTGCAAATGTATGAATTTAATTTGTATCTGCAAAAGGTAGAAGATAAATTGCAATAAAAAATAGATTATTTTATATGTTTTACACTCATCAAGTTACAATATCAATTATACACACAAAGATATAACCCTTGCAATAATTGCAAGAGGAATCAGCCAATACAACCACCTTTCTAGGCGTTCCATAGCATCACAAGCAGGAGCCGGCAGAAATCCGAGTGATACCGGTCGTCGGCCTGTTCAAGCAATATGTCCAGCTTATCGTTTCTCATTTTCGAGCACTGTTTTTATTCGTTCTTCAGTAAATCCAAATCGGGAGGCAAACTTTTTGAAAGCCTGCAACCTATTGCCTGGAATAAGAGCATACATACTGTTGATAGGCGTATCACTCTTTAATGCTTTCTTAATTTCTTTATTCTTCATGGATTAGCGTATTAAATGTTTGACCTTGTTTTTACAGCAGTCACACTCACATAACAATGTCTTAGCATACTCCCATGTCTTTTCGATGATATCATCTCCGATATACTGAATTTCCTCCCCGTAAGGGTCTATACCGAACGCCTGGCAAATATGAGTAGCCATGTGCCCGCATTCATGCCGCCAGGACTTGGCAAATTCCTTTGGGGACGAAGTAAGGGCAATGACCATTACTGTTTCCCGGGTGCCGAAGTTGGAATAAGTAACTCCGGTATTCAAATTGCCGGAGCTAATATTCTCATACGCAGTACGAAGCATATCACCGTCGCAACCGATGGAATGCATATTATCCAGTATTTCCTCTGTATAATATGTATCTACTGCATAATATACCATGCAGCTCCATTCATACTTGGGTAATGCAAACCGTTGTCGTATCATTCATCAAAGCGTTTCGTCCCATTCAATAGGTTCTCCGGCAGCAATCATTGTCGCATACCATCTTCTCATCGTTGCCCCGTCAGGAGCATCAGGGTCATCAATTGTATCCTTTATATAAAGAGCCAAATGCGCTTCGTCGGGAATAGATGACTTCAGATAATCTGCCTTACCCATGTTGGCTACATAAACATAATCATATAGCGCATTATTTTCAAGCTTTATGCCATAGCGGGTAAGCAACTCATCTACTTTCTCTTTCGATATCGGTTCAATCCGCTCTTTTTTACCGGTAGAAGGATTAAGCTTTTTCATGAGCGACACTGCAAACTCGCACATTTTCTTATTGAAATGCCAACCGAAGTTAGACAAGTAAGCTTCCATTTCTTCCGGTCTTCTATCTCTTATATCCAAAGGTTCTCTCCTCATGATTAAATAAAGTTATAGGGAGTAGAAATGATCCACCCCCTAATTAAACATTAACGATAACGGGAATAGCGTCCTGTACCACGTACGCCGCGTCTTTCGCCATAGCCGCCACGACCGGAACCGCCACCATAATCACCACGTTCACCCATCTCGTCATAGCGGTCGTCGTCATCGTCATAATAACGTTCACGTCTTCCCATGCTTTCACCACCGGATAATTCTTCGATGCATTGCATCAGCTTACCACCGTATTTAAGCATCTTTTCAGCGTAGTCGGACATTTTCTCGACCTTGCTCTCGGAAATCTCAATCATCATCATACTATTGTTTTTTAGAATTGTTACTACCAGATGTCTTTTCAGAAGACTTGAAGAAATCAGCCATCATAGCCTTCAATTCGCTAAGTTCTTGCCGAAGCGCTTTATTTTCCGCTTCCTGACGCTGGCGTTCTGCAAATTCAGGATTAAGGACCTGAAGCATCTTGTCGCATGACTCTATGACGGAACGATGATGATCAACACTGCCCAATATCTCCGAAGAGCGGTTGCGCATGGCGGCAACTTCCGCATTCATCGATTCCCTTGAGCCGGATATTACCATATTCCCACCTCCGGGAAAGTTTGCATCAGCAATGTCAGACATTGCCGGTATCTTTTGGAAAGTCACCGTCTGCTCCCCGACCTTGATTGTTATATCAACCACCATTCTCGGGGGCTGCCCATAGGGAAGAGGTTGTTGCATAAACTCCGGCACAGGATTGGAAACCCCGGCTACAGATCCTACTTCTATATATGGAGTACCGTCCCTATGAAGGACAAAGAACTCGCTGTTTGTTCTTAAATTCTGAAAAGGCATAATTAATTAACTCTTTAAGGAGCGGGATTGCTCCCGCCCATTGTTGTTTTTAAACTACTCCGGTCATAATCTGCAACGTGTTGGTAGCACGGTCAAACCAGAACTCATACACACCAGTACCGGGAATGTCTGCCGCAGTCAGAGCTTCTCCATTATATTTAGTGACCGCCTGGGTAGCTCCATTGGTCTCAAACAGAACAGGAAGCGTGCCGGTTGTTCCGGTAGGTACCGCTTGGGCAATGTCGATGTATATTGTCCCTCTATACCATGCGTTAACAAAGGCGTGGTTGGGAAAGGAAAACACCACATTAGCAGTATTGACCGTTACTCCCGAGGTTGATATAGCCGCAGAACCCCTACGGTTTACAAATTGGAAAGGATATACTGCCATAATAGCCTCCTTCCTCTATTAACCCCAAAAGCCATTACCGGCAGCGTAAGGATTGAAACCACCATACAAGCCGTATTGGTATGCTACACAGTTGGGAACTGCCGCAATAGGACTGTAAGGAACAGTAACAGTCTCTGGTTGTTTACACTCGATTTTTGCCAGGCGCGAACTGAGATCACCTAAAGCAGCACCCAGAGGAGCTGTTGCCTGACCAATCATTTGCCCGAATGTCGATGTTTGATGTTCCTGTGATAACTGAGTTTGCAAAGCTGATTTAGCCTCACGAAGCGCATCGATCTTGTCCAGTAAGGCCTGATTCTGCATTGCATCCAGTTTCCCCAAAATAGCATTTGTATTTGCGGTTGCTCCGTCACGTAATGACAGGGTGTTCTGGTTGGCCGTGTTCACCAAGGTATTAGTCTGGTTGCAGATAGCCAACTGACTTTCATAGCCTTGCGTAGTAATAGCATTCTGCGTCTTGCAGCAACAGTCTGCGATTGCTTGTGCTATTTGACAGTTACCAGCTTGCACGGAGTTGATAATCTGCTGTGAAGACATCCCGATTTGGTTGCCTACTCCCTGAATCTGCGTCATGACGCTGTTGATAGACTGTTGAATTTGCCCTACAGAGCAATTCAAATTGGTAGCCAGCGTATTGATAGCCTGACCATTTCCCTGGATAGCACTCATAAGCAACTCCCTTCCTGCATCGTTGTTGATAAGATTAGGGATTCCGCCTGCGTTGTTGCCGCCGCCATTGTTTCCCCATCCATTTCCATTGTTTCCCCATCCCATAAGGAAAAACAAAAAAATCACCCATATAAACCATGATCCTTCCCCACCGAAGCCGCTATTGTTGTTCTTGCCATTCATAGCTACCAACAAGTTCGGATCAATTCCTTTCTGCTGCAATAGAGGAGCCAGCATGGCCATCATTCCACTACCGCCACCGTTCCCGCCTGACTCCGGGAAAACGTAAGTCTTTGTTTCACTCATATTGATATACAATTATAACACGGTCAATATTAACCGCATCACAAAAGTATATAATAGAAATACGGTAAATCAGAGCTCATTTTCAAGCGATTTGCGAATATTTTGCAGATATATTGCAATCATTTTGTTTGCCAGTTTACGGCTTTCAAAAGTAGATATAAGATAACGGATACTAGCGGATGTCTTGTGAAGCAAAGTCGCTATTTGTTCAGGATATAGCCCGTATTCAGTGAGGAAGAATACTACAATAGAACGGGCGTCAACAACTTCAGTAACTTTACTTGATGAAAGGATCAATTCAGTAGAAACTTCAGTTTCTTTCCCAACAATATTTAGAATCTCGGCAAAAATCTCTGACTTACACATAGTAATTTAATTTTTTGTTGTACTTTTGCCTTTGCCAATCGTACTCAGTACCAAATAAACAAAAGCATATATAGGAATGTTAAGGATATTATACCCCCGACACTACCTATGTATGCTTTTGGTATGCTAAAAAGTTCGATTGGCGTCAACTTTCAGTGTTGGGGGTTCTTTTTTACTCTATCCCCCAAAAGAGTTACATTTGTTATGATAACCGGCCTTCTACTTTACCGGATAACTTAGTGCTTAATAATCAATTAATGTCTCATTTTGTCCTCCTTTCTTAATAAACCTTTTTCCAATGGAAATTGTTATATAAATACAACTTAAACTTTTCATACCGGAAACGGTCTGTGAAGATAGTGCCGGTATTACCACATAAATAAATTATAACTTACTCCACCACCGACATACAATCCACCGGGATAGCCGTATCCAAATTGCAGGCCAAGGCCCCAGCGTTTTTGCTTCGGTTTAAGAGTGATGATTTCCTTTTCTCCGTAGACTTCCATGAAATCAAGGCTTGGCTTATAGCCGCTAACCACTGCACGGTAATTATCAGTCTTATACTCCTTGCTTGTAATCGGTATAATCACCGGAACCGAGTCGCCTTCTACGATTCTGTCGGTAGTGGTATCTACTATTATCGGTAAATATACCGTATCGGTACGCTTTAAGGTCTCCTTTACCGGCATAAGCACGATGTCAACTATAGTGTCCCTCACTCTTATCGTATCTCCTTTTACATAGACAGTCGAAGGATCGTGTGGATTACAACGCATCCACACGACCACGCATACAAGCAGGCAGACTAATATCCAAGGAAGAGATTTCATATGATACTTTCACTTGATGACCAATCCGGACCGGACAATAAAGTATTCAACTCTTCGCCTTCGTAGGTAGGATAAGGATAAATCGGATTTTCCGTTTTTTCTTCTTCATCCAATAATGGCAAGGTCATAATAGACGGGAAAAGAGCTTCGTAATGAACTATTTTCATGATTACCTGAGTACCGTCAACGCTCTTTCGTGGGGTCAGGTGCAGTTCGTCGAGTATCTCTTGCGGTATCGCATTTAGATTCTCTGAGGGGAATACAATGTATTTCATAAGCTTTGTTTTAATTGTTTTTGTTATAAATTTATGTATATAGGAAATGCGGTGAGTTTCCGTTATAGCTTATATGCAATTTCCCTCGCAATAGCACTATGTGCAAACTCGCTTGGGTGTACACCATCTATAAGTAAATATGGCAATGATTTGCGATTCACAACCGAATTGTGTGTCATGTCAATTGTTTCTATTCCGTAATACGCACTCACCGATTTTAATTGTGCAACAAATGATTCAAGAGTTCCTGTGTTTGGAAAATCGTTATATCCTAAGGCCCAATTTGTTTCTTCAGTGCCATAATCAAAATTATATCCATAGCAATTCAAAGGTAATATTACATAAATTTTACAGGAAGGATTGTCTGAAAGTATCTTTTCGATCACAAATGCCATATTTCCAAGTACCGAATTCTCAGTTGTTATACTTCCCATCATTTGGTTTCCTTTCCAATCGTTGATTCCGTATGCAAGTGTAACAATATCAGCATTTGAGAAATCAATAGTTTGCACAAAGTCTTTTGCGTTTTTCCCGTTTTCTCCATTCACATTCTTGATTAAATATCCTTGACCGCCTACACCATAATTTGTAAGCACCAAGTCGTTTCGCAATCTTGCAACCTTGCTCACCCAACATTTTTCCTTTATGACTCCGGATGTTGGGCTTCCGTCTTTCAAATAACTTATCCATCCTTCGGTGATACTATCACCAAGTGCAAACCATTTTATTGTATGAAAATCGCTCTCAAATGACACAATGTTATTTTCAATTACATCATCAAGTGTAAATTCACTTTCATCCTTTTTGCGGAAAGACAAACGAAAATTCATATTAGCTGGTACTATGAATTGTCCGCCATTTTCGTTAAATGCAAAATCTCCTTTATATCCGCCATCGTAATTCAATAATTTCGTTATGAATATTTCGCTTGTCTTTACATAAATACAAGAATTCCCATTTTTTAACAATGGCGTTATTGCTCTAGTATTTTGGCCATATATATATGGATCACCATTACTATTTATATCTTGACCAATTAACAAATTGTCAGCAGTCAAAATGTTACCCTCAATAAGTGTTTTTATTGTATTTTGTGTATGTATTTTTTCAATTTTATTGTTGATTTCATCCAATTCATCAAATACTCCAGACCCCATTTCCGTCCACACGTGAAATAATGTTGGAAAACGTTGTTTGTCATTATCCAAAACAAGTAAATAAACATAGCGGACATCATTTGGTAAATTAGATTCAAATCTTTTAAAAATCGTCTTGCGTGTATTCCAATTTTCATCATCAGAAAAGTCAGCCGGTTTTGATATATCGTATGACTTTAGACCTGCACACGTAATAGAATACTCATCTGGAGTATTGATTTGAATTTTTAGATTGCGTACGTTTTCAATAGGAATAACGATATATTGATACGACGGATTATCAAGGCTCCCCCAATTACCATCTGATGTAATAAGTCCATTGTGCCTTTCATATCCGTCTATATCTTTTATTTCATACAAAACTCCATATAATGCTTGTTCTACTTCCTTAAAGTTCCCATCTATCCCTTGCGCAATGACTCCCCACGACTTTTCGGAGTCTTTTGCTATGTCAAATATCTTTTCCATATTATTCGTTTTTAATTAATGTTTCATTATTTATTAAAGTATCGTTACCTAACATTGTCAAGTAGCTGGAGATAACTATGCTGATCTTCTGAGGAGATTTGGTGACGTTACCTGTTATCTCATAGGTTCCATTGTCTCCAGAGATGGATATGTCGCTGATGGCGTTGGATGACACACCGACCAGTTTATCAGAAGCATTTGACAAGGTTATAGTGATAGTTACTGTGCTACCTTCGGCAATGTATCTCCCTGGATTAACTGAGTAGGAGACCGAGGAGTAAGGGACATTACTCTTGATAACCGGTCTGAACTCAACCATGTCTGGATAAAGAGTGCCTGCCTTAAACTTTCTCAGTTGTCTCTCCAACAGGAACTCGGAGAGGCTGTAGGGGAAGTGCATGAGAGACCGAAGAGCTAATTTGGAGAATCTGCTATCGCCATCTCTAATTGTTCCTAGCCACATAGAGTCACTGTCAACGCCTGCACCTACTTGGATAGGATTACCATTATAACTATATTTAGTTTGATAAGTAAATGATTCTTTGTTCAACTTATCATCACTTGGCAATACATTAAATGTACCAAAATTCCAAGTACCACAACGAGCAGGATTTAGACTTAATGTTTGTTCTAAAATAAAAGCACCTTGACTAGCTTTAGATTTAGAAACAATAGAGCCAGTTTCAGTACTTGTTACAGAATCACCATACAACCATTTCCTTTTAGCCACTACCGTATAATCCTTCAAAACAGGGAGACCGGTTACCTTGCCGAAGTCGTTGATTCCGTCGAGACAGAGAGCGTGTTCGATGGTGGGGAGGACTTCGATAGTGATATCACAATCAAAACTCGATACTCCTTTCTGAATTGGAGTAATTCTAAATCCTATCCACGTGCTATTAGGCAAAATATCTGTTGGAATAAATGACTTAGGTATTTTATGAACTCCGTTTTCTAAAGTTAAAATAGTAATGTTAGCAGCATTTTCTTCACTAAGGTAATAATATTGCAATTTACTTTCTCCTTCAAGTCCTATTACTTCAATATCAAAAGAAGGTATTTCTTTAATATTTAATAGTTCATTATTTCGTTTTACATAACTAAATATAAGACCATTAGAATTTAATACCTTGGTAATATGTAATTCATTACCATTTATATTACTAGTAAAATTATATGTTGCATAGGTCTCCCAAGTCTTATTAGCACCAAACACAACCGGATAGCTATTGATACCACTTTCCCCTTCCCAACCAATATTGTTCAACTGAATGTTGTGACCGTTTATGAAGTCAATCAACTGATCGTTGAACTCTGCGTGGTTCTCGTTAGTGATGCCCTGCTTCTTGATGTTGTAGTATAATTGAGGCTTGATGATCTGTCCTGGACGGTCCAAGTTGAAATAGGAGATGATCTGATTGATTTCGTCGGTGGTCAGGACTTTGTTGGCGATGAAGCCTCCGGCGTAAGCGATCTGAGATAATTCTCTGTAACTTCCATTAAGATACCAACCCTGTACAAAAAATTTAGAATCAATATTTGCATTAATATTGTTGTATCTAAGGGTATAATCAGCTTTATCTCCTAATATTGAATTAATAATAGTAGCACTACCTTCTTTTACCGTATATCCATATATTCCTGTTTTACCATTGCTTACATCTTTCCCTACTGCGATAGAAACACCATAAGAATCAGCTTTAGTTCTAATTACATTAGTATAATTATTGGTATTTGGAGTTGATATCTGATGAATAATACTCACCACCGTAATCTCATTGCTACCCTCCAACATCTCAGAGACGGGCTTGACGGACTCGATTATGTCGTCTACTCCGTCTGTACATAGCCAGCCTTCGAAGTCGGGGAGTTGCTCGATAGTAACAGAACCGCCGGCGGATGTTGAGAATCCAATATTAATAGGTTCTGTGCCATTAAATAATGTATTCTTAGATTCAGGCAAATCATACACTCCATCAGAAGTAATAGCAATTGAAGTTCTGATAGCCGTATTGGTCTCACTAACATAAAAGTATCTTAATTCGCTAGTTAAATTAGTAACTTTTATTTTAAAAGCAGGAGTATCCGGATAACTAGAAGAATCTTCAATGGTTTTATAGATAATCATATGACCTATAATGCCATGATTTGTAGCAGATAGTTTATTATGTGTTCTAACAACTTCTACAGAGGCAGGAACAGTTTGATAAGTAGTAAAATCAGTTCCATACAGCCCATATCCACTGCCCTCTGCAAATCCGAAGTTCAGCAGGCGCATGTCGTTCCCGTTGCCGGACAAGTCCTTCAAGATTGCCCGGTCGGGGTCGTCGTTGGACTTGCCCCAGGTGGAGATGGCCATCTTGACGTGCTTGAGCAAGTCGGGGTCGATGTAGGGACGGGCGGAACCGGAAGAAGCTCCCGGAACTCCTAAGCGTATCGCATTCATGCGAATAGGATCAAGCCCTATCGCATCAAGCTTAATTGGATTTAATCCTATTGCGTCCATTACTCTTCTGATTCAAAAATAGAAGCCTTTACCGGTTCCGTTTCACATTCGATTTTAAGATACTGTCCGGGGATACAACCGACAACCGGACAAGCAAACACTTTTGTATAGCCTCTACTCGGCAGTGGAGAGTAATTCTGCCCGTCATAGCTTATATACACCCAAAGTTTACCGCCTTTTTCAAATGTAATCTGCAATCCTACTTCCGCAGAATTTACCTGAACGGCATCGCTTACATAATTCTTCTCACCCTTTGTGAAGGTTATAACTGTTGATTTCATGATTGTTCCTCCTCTTATTATGATTCAAATTTGATATCGTTAACTCTGTTCAACCATCCGCGTTTGAACTTGTTGTTTGCGGGACGCTTCCGGCAGATATCTTCTATAAAATCGAAGCGGGCAATCTTGATACGATCGAATAACTCGCGTGGATTCTTAGAATTAACTGCCGCTATAGTTTTTGGTCCGACAATTCCGTCCGGCATTACACCAACCAATTCCTGCGGAATCTTGATACCATGAATACCGGAGGCCCATATCCAATCAACTAAAATATTAGCGACCGACTGAGACTTGATCTCGTCTGCCTTCCATCTATCCCAGTACATAGTTTTCAATATCTCTGTCCATTCCTCCTTGGAAAGATTCTTTAGTCTCTCTATAGTCGGTTTAGGATAGCCTTTCTTTCTACAATACGCCTCATAGGTAGCGATTGTTACACCCATATTAGTAGCACCTCCCAAATCATCCGGATCATTAACGAAACCGCCTTCCCATTTTAGAATAAACGGTGCCAATTTCTTCACATCTGCCATATATGTTTCCTCCTATAAAATTAATGTTAATACTCCCAACGCCAAACCTCCGCAATCACAGATAATATCCTTGATGGAAAACTCGCTTTTCTTACAATACTTGTCGTATATTTCCTTCAGAATAAAGATCGCAACGGTTATAGCGACCGCTAACCATAGCGGAATATATTTTGATAGCCACATAACCAAATTCTGGCATACTATAATGTGGACCATGCCGTCTATGCCTATCATGGATAGAAGCTTGCCGGCTAGTGCGCTGATTTTATTTATCATATTCATTTTCTATTTTATAATTTATTACTTTTGCAAAAAATGATACACCTATGGATATTTCAGAATTAATAAAAAGCTATAACGCTGAACAAAAGAATGTATTTACAGGATTTTGCATACAACTGCCACTATGCTTTTCTATTTTGTATTTATATATACCAGAGTTTAAATCTCTCGATGTATATTTGCAAATCATATTTACGGCAACTTCTTCTATATTATCCATTTACTTTTCTTTTATATGGTTATGTCTATGTTCTTCTATATCAAAAAGAAGATACAAACTAGAAGCCTTTATACTAATTCTTCCCATATTAGTGACATCGTCTAAATTACTTATATCTCCTTCAGATTACATCCTAGGATATGAACATGCTTTAACTACGTTTCTTCAAGCTTCTGCGATTCTTTACACTCCTTTTGCCATTTTTGGGCTTATTCTCCGCAAATGCATAGAGTATGATAAAAAGCAAAAAGGGAAGAACATAAATAATAGTGTATAAATTCATACTTACTTCTCCTTTTCTATAATCTCCTTCACATCTTCTTTATCAACCTTGAACACCTTCTTTCCAAAGACTCCCAAAGCTCCAATTACATTTATATTGATCCCCTTTGGTTTCAATATATTGCCGACAATCGAACATCCTTCGATGAAGCATACCAATAAGCAGGAATATACATCAATAGGATATTCACTATGACTTGCTACAGTGATCATGCAGACCATGCAGACAAAAGCAAAATAAGTAACCATCTTTCCCATAGTCGCACGAATTGCACGAGAGAATCTGACTTTTTCACCCATTAGCATACTTTTTCTGACACCGAAGAGAAGGTCGCACAGGATTACCGCGCATGATACAATCAGCCACGGAATCATATTCTGCAATGACTCGGAAACAAATGCGGTAGCGATTGCCGCAAATCCGCCTGTAGTTGTATGTACTATAGCTTCTTTCATAGCAAACAAGTCAAATAAACGGTTAGCAATGAAATTAACTCAATCCAGAACATCGATTTGCATGCCGTCAGGTCCCATATAAGGTTTCCTGACCAATTCTTGATTACAAACGTTATTGCGTAAATCAGAAATGCAGCCCATAGCAGCAGCCAGTACCACGAATTGCATCCTACCCATATCTGGGAGAATACAAGCGACATCACCGCGCCGGCTATATGAGCTTTCTTGTGCGCTCCTCTAAAATTCGGGGATACTCCCAACACGATCATTCCGACTACAGAAAGAAAGATCAGGAACTGACTGTTTTCTGTACTTGCATCCAATGCGGCCGGAAGCAACAGCAAAGACGGGAGAATCATGCATATACCGAACCAATACCTGTTACTCAGAATGTAATAGGTATCGGAAATAGAATAAGGGATACCCTTTGTCTTGTAAATCATCACACCAACATAAGATGCGAAAACCAATAATGATAGTAGTGTCAAAATCATAGTTTTATCTGTTTATAATGAAAACTCTAGTTTATTCGGATAACCGGTCTTGTAGTTGTAAGACTCGACTTCCTCTCCCGTCTGCAATCCCCGAACTACAGCAATATGCTGCTGCGTCACATTATAGCAATCAAGAGCGTATAACTCTAATGAGTTCAGCATAAGGAGAGCACTTGAAACAGGTATCGTATACTTTACCGCATCAAACCATAAAACGGTATCCAGTCTTCCGGCCTGCTTCTCAATATTGATTGAATTAACAAGACCTACGCGGTCCTCTTTGGTAAGCCACATTCTCTTTCCGGAGAGAGTGAATGAATTCACAGCGTCTGACTTGTCATAAGCATTAATATCCGCTATCTTCATCTCTTTTAGTTCATCAAGGGTATACTCATGATCAACCAATACGGGATAGCCGCTTTCGTTCTCCCTTATTTCCTTTCCGGATGACTGACCGTCCAGCAACTCCTGCCAGTATTCTTCCGTTATCTCTACTGAGCCTTCTTGCAGCTCATCGTAGAATCCTTGTTTCCAATATTTTGCCATAATATTATTTATTTCCAACGCCCGACGGCTATCCAATAAAAAGGATTAGTTCCCGCGCCAGTACCATTATTATTCCCAACGGTATATCTACTACGTATTCTAAAAAGGTTTGTACCTACCGATATTATAAAACCAGTAACAACATTCATACCGCTGCCCGGTTCGTAGTAGGTAATCACAGGAACATAACTGGTGTTATAAAATGATAGTGGTAAATACACATAGGTGTCGTTGCTTGAGCTTGACTTGTATCCCCACTGAATCAATAAACCATTATTAAACTTAGCATATCCGTTCATGCCCAAAGATAGAGTCATAGCGTTAGACAAGTCTGCCTTTGCCAAGTTGGGAATCATGTTCAGCAATTCTACAACTCTATCTCCTGTAAATCCGCTATTATAATCACTCATGCAAACTCTTTTTTAATCACATTAAACGTACTTCCATCCGACAGCAAGAAACGTCCTTCAGAAACAGCAAATGCCTGTCTCTTGCCTATTTGGGAGATGGTAGTGGAGACAGATGCCTGTACTCCACTATTAGTTGTCCTAAACACAACAGTCTGCTCCCTGTCGAGTCCTTCGTTGGCAACATCGCTTGACACGCTTGCGGTTCCATTTGAACCGGGAGTGATAACGATGTTGCCTTCTCCTTCTTTCCAAGGAATTTGCATGCTCATTATGCGGCAGTCCAAGAAGTGTTAGACGTAACATTGACGGATACAGCAGATCCACTCTGAGGAATAGTAATTTCCGCCGGAGAAACAGACAATGTAGCATCACCGGCAGCCTGTTTGATAGCAATCTGAGCAGCCTGTCCGCCATTGGCCGTCACCTTTAAGGTTCTAACGACCTCTTCGATAGTATCGTTTTTAGGAAACTCCAACTCGATAGAGAAAGGAAATTCCGCAGTAGCTCCCGGGTCACCGGTAATAGTAGCCGCATTGTTAATCTGCGTTCCATTCGCGCTATACTTTGTAGGCAACGTTACATCTGTTACGCTTCCCGCCCACGCAAACGTCAATTTCGAAGAGTTTGTTTTACCCTCGACGGTCACTGTTCCTGCTGTTTTAGGAGCAGACATCTCAGAACCATTATCAAAGGAAGCAAACTCAGACTTCGGTGACTGAGTTACCTTATAGGTCGAAGGAGTGGATACACCGACACCGGTCACCGTTACTGTTCCTGTACGGGCAGTACGCCCTGTGTGAGCGTCTGCGCTATTTGCAATTGTCCCGTTACCTGATCCGGTAGACGGATTTAACTTTAACCAACTAGGTTTTGCCATAATACAAAATTTAAATAAAACAATTCAATTAACTATATCATTCTTCCTGCACAGCATGCCATACCACATTGGACAACACATCGACATTATCCTCAAAGTTGTTCGAAGGCATCAGCCATATGTAATCAGGGTCAACTTTTAAATAAGCCTGTTTACCAACATCACAGACAACCCCTATCGACACCTTCATGCCCGTTGCCGAAGCGGAAACCTTCATCTCATCCGCTTTGGCCGAGACATTTCCAATGCCCTTGACAGCCTCGATATGTACAGATATACATCCCATTTTACACTGTCTTTATACCGGTATTCATCTTATCTACCTCTACTCTTGTTCCGCCTTCATAGTCGGAGTCAGGAAGGTAAGCCGTAGTCTCCAGCCATATTTCCCCCGATCCGATAATCTTAGTGTCAACATAGCAGCTGTAGCTGTTCTCATTAATGCGTACCATCTTAGACTTCTCTATCACCTGTGAGGCGGAGAAGACAAAGAAGCGGCATTGGAAGTCCACATCATCCATCGTCAGTCCTGAAGGGAGGTCGATGGAGATTGCCAACTTGATTATTGTACCTTTTGCTCGCATATATATTATCTTGATTCTTTGTTGTTATACATTGAACAAAACTCAACTACTTGGAGAAGTAAAGTTTAAACCACCAGTATTAGGAGCGTCTTTTCCACTATACACGTTGAGCATAAATAAGAATAAATTAATATCGTTATAATAGACTCGCATGCTAGTACTTGATGTATAAACTCGATCTACAAACCATATACCCAGTGTTGCACTTGCTCCTTGAGTGTTTAAAATAGGCTCAATCATGGCAAAATTATCACTATGACCGACTACGTAATATTTTAATTTAGAACCGTTCCAATGAGCGATCAACCTTATAAATGACCCTTCCGATCTCATATAGCACGTCCTAATTTCTACACCTTTGTAGTGTATACCTGTAGCTGAGTAATTAGTATCTCCTCCACCTTCCCTATAAATATTTGCACTACCATCAAATGATCGGGAAGCAGTACTTACAATTGTGAATTCAACTCCATCAAACTTCTTATCATTAGGCAAACGCAAGGAAGAAGTTCCGCTAAATAATATGTTCACTTTACTGTAAGCAACCTTGTCGGGATCTACTGAAGTACCATTAGCTTGTATAGGAGTATTGGTCGCAAATCCATATACATGTCCCCCATTCGAATATTGATCCCCTGTTTTAAGATTGAATGCCAGATTAGGTTTAAAATTCCCACCCTGCGGATTTTCCTGATTAAATTCTTGATAATTGGAGGTTGGATTCCCATCAGCATCTATTCCTTGTTGAGAGAACATAAAGTCTCCTTTAAATATAGCCTGTGAAAGATGTGCAAAATCTTTCATTGTAATTGAATCTGCCACCACACTACCCTGAAACTCATACTCTTCGGATATTGGGTCAAGTTTAAATACAATATTTCCACCCACAAGAGCAAAGATTCCCGTTCTTTTCTCTCCATCGACTGTAATACAATCTCTTCCTAATGCAATACCGGTCAGTTTCCCACCACTATCCTTTGTACCGGAAAACATCTTCGGAGAAACGACATATTCGCCATCTATCAGTGTCTTATTATTATCCCATCGTTCTACCCAAGGAAGGAGATTTGCATCCTCTCCCGGTTTGCCATCTGCACCCGGTTCGCCGTCCTTCCCGTAATGACCAAAGAGACGATAGTTCTTATATTCTCCCCACTTTCCATCCTGTAGAGTACGTTCACAAGTATACTCATAAGGATAAGTTTCCGATGCTCCACGAGGATTATCCACCCACCAGAGCACATCTTCCCAGTATGCTTCATTGGTCGGAGCAATCCCCGAATGCGCCTGAATAGCTACCTTGTATACATTATTGTATTTTACTATGTTACCTGCCGAATAGAATTTTGAGCTACTATATTCAGGAGCATCACCAATATATTCGTTAACGTATTCGTTTGATGTCGGGAGGTCAATAACATTACGCTTAGACTTTGCAAGCAGGTAAACCTGCTCCTCGGTCTTGGAGTCCGTTGGGAATATGACAGGTTCGCTCCAGGAAGGAGTTGTTTTACCATCAATCACTGCAGTGGAATACCAACAGGTAGTAGGATCGAGCATACGGAACTTGACTCTGTCCTCGTTACTGCTTGTGCTGCCGTCTTTCGTATATACAATCTCAACAAAGTGACTGCCGGCTGTAGGCACTGCAATATCCACCACCGCATTGGTTACTCCACTTCCCTCCCAGGCATGTTCGTTGTCCATGCGATAGGACGTATCAAGGGCTTCTACGATACCCTTGTCGTAGTTCTGCTCGGATGATACATCAATCTCTATATGTATCATCTGATTAGCTCTTCTTGTCGTAAATGACACCCTTTGCTTGTATGTCGAGGAATGAGATGTAGGAGATGGAGAGACATAGTAATCACCGTCTTTTGTAAAGTTACCCGAATACGAGAAGGTAATATCCTCCCGATCCGGAGAAAGGGACCATCCTGCCGGATTTGTACCGGTAGGCGTAGCAGGCTTTCCGAAAGCATACTTATACCGTAGTTCCGTATATTTTCCCGGCAATCCCTTGAATCGTATAGGATCACCCCATGTGCCGGAAGAAGCGCTTGAAGCGACCTTCTGAGAAATCCAGACAACATCTTTTGTAGCGTTAGTATGCCATCCTCCGCTTGTCCCGCTTCCGGTCGGACGGGATGGCTCATCTTCGCTGTCATGGTATGTAATGAAAACACTCAGGCCATCCGTGCCGTCAGTACCATCTGTTCCGTCCTGACCGTCCGCAACCATCAACTCCCAAGCGGTGCCGTTATAGATATAGACGATACCATTACTGGTATTGCGATAAGCCCAGTTTTTTTGAGGATTGGCAGGAGCGCTTGATAAATCCCCTTTCCACGTAATACTGAGCCCGTCTTTACCATCTTCACCATTTATACCGTCAAGCCCCTTCTTCCCGTCTGAGACAACAGCAATCGTTTCGCGGTCGATCAGTACTACTCCCGATGTTTCATTGTAAAGCCGGAACTGTATCTTATCTGTTATCCCGGAGACGGATATTTGCTTATCCGGAGTATAGCTAGTCGCATTCCCTGAGTCTATAATATAATCCATTGAGTAGCCAACCGGCAGAGAGGATACGACAGTAGAAGCTCCGTCGGTCTTCATTACCCGGCAGGATATATTCGAGACATCACTGTTCCCGTCAGCATCTCTCTTTATGATATTGGTCGATGGCTGAAGCGAGTAAATGACCGCGTTCTGACCATTTGTTCCGTCGGTCCCATTCTCTCCATTCTCCCCCGGCTTCACTTTGTTTATCGATAAATGCAGGGTACGTTCATATTGAGAACCTTTGTATGTTACCCGTCCCGTTATGGGTATACGAATTACATCAGCCACCGTAGCAGTAATAGCTGTAACCTTAACTATCCCCGTGCTACGATCAGCCGTTGCTGTCACGCCTGTAATGCTACCTACAGAAAGAGAATCAAGAGGAAGCTCGGTTGTTCCGTAGAACATAGAGAATGTTGTTGTGATGGGCAAACCGAATACCACTGTCCCGTCCAGAGAGCAAGCTACAGACTGCATTTCATCGTCAAGATCAGCAGAAATACTTCCTTCGCCGTCAAGACCATTCTTTCCATCCTCAGTCATCACATACCATGCGCCATCCTGGTATACGTAGCATTTCTTGTCGGTAGTATTACGATACCAGTATCCGTTCTGAGGATTTGCCGGAGCAGAAGAGAATTCCCCCATAAAAATGAGGCTTGTACCGTCTTTACCGTCAGTACCCGGTTTGCCATCCGTACCGGGCTGTCCATCTTTACCCGGTTCGCCCTTTAGATTCTCCTTTGCTTCCTCGTCCAGATTATCCCACGTTAGAACCACTCCCTTCATGGAGCACACATATTTTTTTTTCGATGCGTCCCAATACCACGAAATGGCACCTCCGGCTATGTGACCTGATCTATCTGTAGCAAATCGGGCTGATCCGTCTCCAAACTCAGCAGTACCGTCCGGATAGATACAGTAAACGACATGCCCTTTAGAGTCTGTACCTTTGATCATACCATTTTCGCAATAGAAACCCTTAAGCCCGTCTGTTCCGGGAATATCACCGCCCATACGGATTTTCGTACAACCGGCAAAACTTTTGCTGTTGATACCAAACAGAATATCGATTGCAGGCTGTCCACCTTCATCGGCATGCAGATAGATCGCACTCTGACGATTTACATCCTTCGAGTTACCGAACTGGACAATCTCATCACTGACAGCCGGAGTAGTCATACCCGACAATGCCGGATCAACAGCCTCCATGCCGTCTGTGTAACCTATACCGCCGGTGAACTCACTGACAGGTATGACGATTGTATCAACACCGTCAATCTTGCGTATTTCGGATATCTCGACCCAATAGCCTTTAAGGGTACCATTCGTCCAATCCTGGCACCGGATGAAATCGTGTGCGACAAAAGACATCTCATCCTCGATGGTGACCAGCCAGTTTTGTCCGGACTCATCCAGCGTGGCAGTCTTTATACGGCCGCATGCCTGAGTGATACCCAGTGCACCCTTCACCGCGCGGATCTTCTGAATAAGAAGCTCAAAAACGACCATTGTCTCGCGAACAACAAGACTGTCTATCTCCAGCTTCCATTTGCCCTTGATATACTCCCACAGCTTCCATCCATGACCGGCAAATCCGGACACGAAGTCTTCGACGTATTCCTTTACGCCGTTCGACAACTTACGTCCTGTCGCTTTTACAGAACAAAGAAATCCGTAGAACTTACCGTTACTTAGTATTGCCATATTATTCTAATTCTTCAATCAGTGAATCTTCAACTTCTTCTATCAATTCTCCGCCACGAACTACAAGGCCACCGTTAGCACTCAATAAGAAATCGGTACCATCCGGTTGATCCTTTCGTATATATTTTTTCTCCAGTGCTTCACCATCTCCGCCAATTTCTTTTACGTTTCCTTTATCGGTTACAATAATGATTTTAGGGTCTTCATCTCTGTTATGTATATATACTTCCCCTTGATTCAATCCTTCTAAATGCCTTGCTTCAGAAGGTGCCAACGGAGGATATACCGGATTGCCATCCTCGTCTATCTCACTTCCATACCATAACTCTTTTGTTACCTTCTTCTTCATTACACTTCAATTTTATCAGTATTTACAAAAGCTAATTGGGAGGAATCATACTGTAACATCTCCCCCTCCTTGGGATTGTTTATATTAAATCCAACGAGATTAATCGCCGACGATCCTCCAGGTATTCCACCCAAACCTGAAAGATTATTCTCCCTCTGCTCCAATAAGACTGAAGCCCAGAACATCTGACTATCCTCCGATACCTGAGTTACTTCAGGCACCGAATTTCCAGAGCGAACATAAGCCGTGTCATTTATATAAAAATCGGAAAGACATAGGGCTTTATTTATAAATTGAACAAACCAATAAGGAATACCTGAGGAATTACCGCACGACAAAGAAAACGTGTCATATGGAATTGAATATAATTCTATAATTTCCTGTTTTTGATTCCGAAATTGCTCATTCTCAACTTTTGCAGAATAACCGTTCGGTTTGAATCCTCCCTCTATTCTGAATTCAAAAAACAACTGATCTTCACCAGGCCAGAAGATATTGTCAAAAGGAGAATTATTATCTTTGTGAGAGCATCTAATAAGACATGTCTCATCCAAAATGAGGCTATCAGAACATATTGAGAAGGGCTCGCTAACGGCATAGAAATTGCCAGAAGCATCCGCTACCTCAAGTACATATACAGCATCATGAAGTCCTGTTATTGCGGAATAATACATTTTTATCGTATCATTCACCTGATATTCAGAAAAAGAAACGGGTATTTGATTGCCTGATACTAAATTGCGTAAATAAGCCGTAACAGAATGGCTGGAATCATTCGAAAATACCTGGACTAGAATGTTGTCATTTGTATGAAAGCGCTGGATATAGTCTATATCCTGCTGAAATTTGTTCTTTAATGGAGAAAAGAACAATGGACAGATGTCACCGATTTTAATCATATGGTCTTTTCGTTCTTTTATGGGTTAAGTGCCACTTGACACTGCAATGCAAATATACTAATTATTATAACAATTACAATAACTTATCAGCTTTTTATCTCTTTCACAATTAGAGAATATCTTACCGATTCGGTCTTTCCGACATTAATCTTCATCTCTTTAATATATCCGTGTACGGCCTCTCCATTATAATCAAGAGAGATTAATCCGGATAAATTTGAAGGAATATCCACTTCACTTGTCTCAACGTCTACTTCTCCTACCGTAAACAAGCGATTATCTATAGGAAAATCATCGGTTTCTTTTATTCCCGCAATTGAGACATTACTATTACCATCAGAAGAAGTAAACTTAAGCATATTTGTACATGCGCCTATATATGCCTTATTTGCTTCCAGCATAAAACGAGGTGAATATTCTATGTTAAACATTGTATCAGGGCTGATTAGACCCAGCAACTGACTAGAGCTGTACGGACGGTCTAATAACAGATTACCATTCTCTGCCGAAGTTGCATATTGACAACCTACGATAAAAACATCATTATCGCTATCATTATCGGTGGTATCTTCCCCTCGCTTTTGAACCAAAAACTCTATTCCATACGCATCCGCCCGGTAAGGACTGATAAAAGAAAGAGTATTATCCGTCAGTTTTAATCCTGTTGAGAATTCATTTGTAAACCGAAACTCATCACGTCCATTGATACTGTCATAATCCTGCTTATCATATCCAACTTTTACAGAAGTGTTGACAAGAGAGGAATTGACGCTATATTCATAATCGTTTATCTGATCTGAAAGGTCTTTTACGACATAATTGTCAAACAATGCATATCTATGAATAAAAGTAACGTTGTTCCCTTCTACAACCAGAACATAGCCAAACTCAGCCTCCATAAACTCACAAAATTTCTTGAAGGAAGTGTATAGCTTTGCATTAGGAAGATTTCTTGCACTTTCTGCCGGCATTATAAAACACGAAGAGAGTCGACTCCGGGTAATTCCACCAGGTACATAATTGTATATATCTACGCTATAATCACTGCTATCTGTCATGCTTTCAAGGAGCTTTTCTGCAACAGTGGTCAAAAGAAGGACATCTATATTGACAGGATTGATACGGGATTGGAAATTTACAGATAAAGAGAAGCCTCTCAGATAAGTAGCCCATGTCATTGCCACAGGTCTTACTGAATTGTTTAATTCCAGTTCCATCCTGACAGTATCTCCTTTATGAAGAACTGAAGTTATATTTTCATTAACAAAAGTAGGGGAGTTCCCGGCTATATGTTGAGCCCTCATTTTCTGTTCGAGTGTTCCGTCAGCCCTTTGTATATATAATACAATCTGCGAAGATACAGTTCCATTGCTCGTGCTTCCAATCACATAAAACGAAAATGACAGTTTTATTGTGATATTAATATCGGAAAGCGCTTCTGCAAAGGGCTGCACACCCCCATCACTCGAAAACGGCTCATCTGTAAAGACTAATGGAGAATTCAGCTTCGGGAGTTCACTATTATCTAGTATATACAAAGGAAAGTCCAATACAATAGGCTTCCCCTCTCCCCCCGGAAGAAGAGGTCCATAATGTTCGATATACTGAAGGTTAGCATCATCTTCTACAGTTGTTCCTCCTGACACGTATTTAGCTTCATACTGAAATTTCAGACCGTCATAATAAAGAGATTGAGGCTTTAATTCAGACACCAGATACTCATACTGAATATTTCTCTTAGCTTTAATAATAGCGGCCAGCGTATCATCAATTGCGTTAATAGAGATTGTATATCCATTATCCGAATAAGAGGAAAAATCTAAAGCGCACTGAAATACCTTATCCCAGTTCCAGCTATTGTTTCTTTTATAAAAAGCTATACCGGCACTGGAAGAAAGGTAATTCTTTGAATATTCTTCCTTCAACAAATTATAAGACCGGTTTACAAACTCAAATTTAGTGCTAAAAGAACGAAGTACTCCGTCATAATCACTTCTTTTATAAGCAAGTTCAAAATCATCCCAGTTCTTGAGATCATCCGTTGCTTCGTAGGATATTCCATTTATTAAAATCTGACATCTAAAGTACATAGCTACTTGCGTTTTATTGATTTTACATCGTCACACATACGCTTAACCATAAAGGCATATTCTTTTGCCGTAATCTCATTCTTGCGGATCTGCATTCCAAAATGAGCCATGACCATAACTCTTTCCCTGGCAAAGTAATTTTTATCCATTTTGAAAGATTGCTCTTCCGTCTTTTTGCTGTTATAGCTCTCTATCAGATAACGACTCTGCGACATTATAGCCGATATCCGCTTTCTAATTTTTTCATGTTCAGACGGGAATAGCTGATATCCAAAGGATCTTAAGATATTAACCACTTCATCCCATTCTCCCCGATTTGCCATCAGTTCCGCAATCCTCATACATTCAACTTTTATATGAAGATTGATCAGATTACTCTTTTTCAAGATTTCACTAGAAACAGAAGCTCCACCTACAATTTCGATATATTCAGATATGAGCATTGAGGCCTGTGATTCCAGTTCTTCCTCTGAATGATTGCCGTCTATTATGAGTTTTCTCTTTTCTCCTAAAAAGACGTCAATAAAGATGTCCAAGGGAATTTTGTCTAAATCATTGTATAGCATATTTATGATTCAATTATTCCTGTTATTACAATCCAAGAGAAGGCGCTATATATAAGAAAAAGTATCAATGCAGCACCTGCTCTTTTTGCAAATCCTGTTGGGTCCACGCTTGAGATAAAGTCCCATTCGTTATAAATACCCACGCATGTAAGATAGGTTAACATTATTCCTATCAATATTATTATAAATGTTTTCATCTTTATATACCCTTATCCCTTTCCTCTTTTATTCTCCTTAGTTCTTCTCTCTGTTGCTGCTGCTTCTCCATTATTGCTGAAAAACGGCTTTTGAAAGGTTTATGATCTGATTGATCTTCCGTTATTTTAGAGCGATCTTCTTGCAATAATTTCTTTATAGCAATTGCACTAAACATTATCCTAAACATTGCGGACTGATCCTCCAGATCTTCATCTTCCACCGTACATTCCGCATCTTTCATTTTATCCCATAGTTCATCTGTTAATTTTCCACCAGAAAGACGAAACATTGCCGATATATCATCTCTTTCCAACTCAACTTTTAAGATTACTTTTTCCATAAGAATTAAATATATAAATGTTTAACTTTAAATCTTTACAATCTACTATCAAGATAGCGATACTCTGCGGAACGGGCCATTTTTCGCAATGTCTTATTCAAGTTTGACATTCCTTGATTAGTCACGTCCATTTTTCGCTCCAGACTCTTATAGTCATTATTTACATTAACAATGACGGGATCTCCTTTGTCACGCCTCATCTTATCAAGCATCATTGCGTCAGAGCGAAGAGCCATTTTTTTGTAATCAACTATATCTGGGATGACCTCAGCATGTTTAGGCATATCAACCAAAGTGGGGACAGATGGGGTGATATAAGCTCCGTTACCTGTAAGAATAACCTCTCGCTTGCCACCATCACCGACAATAGCCAAACCTCCCGGGTGAGATTTATCCTTTGTTCCCTTTGCGTATTTCGGGATGGGCTGGGCTGCGATCATGGCTATTTGAGCAGCTCCCATTGCGGCAACCATAGCGGCAATAACAAAATTCGGCAACGCTTTAGTTACCGCCAGGGATGTTGCAATTGTTGCCTGTATAATAGAATTAGCCTTATCCCATTTGGCCTGTTTTTGCTGGATTTCAGCTTTTTGCTTTTCCAGTTCTTTATTTTTATCGGCTGTCGTTTGTTCGGCGGCCCGTTTCCGAGCCTCACCTACTTCCGTAGAAATAACTCCACTATTCACTAAGTCCTCGATGCGCTCCTTTTCTTCCTCTGCGGCTTCTTCATTCTTTTCCTGTTGCTCTTCGATTTTTTCTATTTGCCGATCGTACATGCCTATAACCATAGTTGATAATCCTTCAGATATAGCAGCTGCACTAGCCAAAAGATCTTCTAATCCCAATTTACCATCTTTTACCATCTTCAGGATTAGCTCTGTTATTCCTCCAAACAGCGTGCCTAGCCCATCAACTGCGTCATCACTAACATTCTTCAGGTTATCTATTGATGATTGAATATCTGCCCAATATTTTTTATCACTTTCATTTTCTTCATCCCTTGCTTTAGTGTGGGCATCTCTAACCTTTTCTATAAGCTTTATTTCCTCTTCGGCAAGGGCTTCTTTCAATCTTAATCTTTCTTCATCTGATATGCCTTGTACATTAATCAATTCTTGCAGAAGTGCCATAGTACGCTCAGTCTCTATTATCGCATAATCTTGCGTTATTTGGGCCTTTCTCTTCTCGTATTCTTTTTTAGTGATTATGCCTTTTTCATATAGTTTGGCCTGCTCGAGGATATCTCTTTGCATATTTCTCGAGCTCTTAATGGATTCAGCAGCATATGTATTCTTTGCGCTATCCATCTTATCTTTCGCAAGGCTTTCAATCCTTTTTCTTTCTTCTTCATCTTTTTTATCCAAGTAATTCTTATCTATCGCCAGCAATTCATCCTGAAGTATCTGTTCGTAATTCTTTCTCAATTCATTTTCTTCTTCCGAATTACCTTTGATGGATGCTATATTTTCTTCATACTTCTTTTGAGCTGTCTGCCTTTCTTTTTCATACTCATCATCTATAAGAGAAATACGGGTTTCGGAAAGACGTTTAGCGATGTCTTCTTGATGTTTTGCTAGTTTATCAGCCGAATTTTCACCTTTTGATGTTGGTGGATTTAGCAGGTCATTTATATTAATGCTTTCAGCTAGTCCCTCATTTGCTCTTTTAAAACCATCAGCTGTTTTTTGGAAACTCTCCATTCTTTTTTCAGCATCTTCAAGCCTGGTTCTTAAACCTACAAGAGCAAGTGCATTTGCATCATAAGCCCCACCTCCCCTTTGTACAACAATCTTAGGTCCCTCTGCTTCCAATCTATCTATTTCTTTTTGTATTTGATAACGATCTACAAGAGCAGATCGCATTTTATTCTCATATTCAAGAGCCTTTTTACTATTTTCCACCATTGTTTCTTCGATAGCACGTGCTTGGGCGTTCGCAATTAAAGCAGACGTCAGTTCTTTATAACTCGAAGCTGCTTTTCCTGCTAATATATCCTCATCTTTGACACTTCCTAAATAATTGGGATATCTTTTTTGGAGCTCATCAACCGCCGCTTTCCTTTCTTCCATTGATCGCGTAGTATCTTGCGAAGCATCATATAATAGCTTTAACTCTGTTCGCTCCTTAACCGAATCAGACACTCCCTTTCTCATAGCTACCGCTAATTGATTTGTAGCATTTACTGTTTCTAATAATGCATCTTTTGTTTTACCCAATCCGCTAATCCAATTTACCAAATCTTTTCCATATACAGAAAGCAAAGTTATCCCTACCACTAATGCTGTCTGCCAATTAAAGATAGCCCCAGTCAACTGTTTCCAAACAGGTATTCCCTTCATTCCAGATTCCCGCATTGCTTTAAATTCAGCATTTGCCTTTTTAATCTCATCTGCTAAAATCGGAAGATTATTAGATATTGCAAGGAAAAACGTATTCCAACCAACTGCAAGAGATGGAAGTTCTCTTGCGACTTGTTGAACAGACATACCTAAACCATTCCAATGCGAAGCATAATTACCAACATTACGTTGATAATTTCCCATTTGGGCATCCATGCTTTTTAATTCATTCTTCAGCGTCTGTATCTGCTGTAATGTCTTTTGTCCTTCAGAACCTAAAAATGAATCTTTAGACATAGATTTCAGCCGTTTTTCAAGAGCCAATACCGCAGCATTCATTTCGTTGTAGCTGCTAGATGCGGAAATAATAACAGCAGCATGATTTCTCATTAAGCTTGAGTACTGCTTGTTTTGTTCCGAAAGCTCCGTTTGACGCTGCTTTAGTAATGCAGATTTATTCAGATAATCAGTTAAGCCGATATTCCCATTCTTATATTCCTTATCCAATCGTTTGAGTTCATCTCCTAATTCCTTTATTCTAATCTTGTTCTGAATGGTATCTGCCGTCAATTTAGTAACATTATTATCATAAGCTAATATATTATCTACAATTTCAGCATACCTAATCTCAGTAGTCGCTATCGCCTGATTTAATCGATTAGTAGATTGGGTATACGATTGATTTGCCTGAGATGCCGAACTTTGGGCAGAAGAAGCGTTCTGAAATTTAGAAGAAAGCGTATCTAGAGAGCTAGATATCTTATTTATCCCTTTAACTAAATCGTCAAATTGCTTAGGAAGGGTATTAAGAGTCAGTAATTTATTTATCTTATTCCCATAATCCTCCAAAGTCTTATTATATTTTTCCTGAATAGCAGCCATTCTATTCTGAGTAACAATAAGATCATTTAGTGTTTTATTATAAAGAATCGATTTGTCAGATAATTCTTGGAATGTTTTAGGATTGATTTTAACTCCACCGGCTAATTCTAAAGCAAGCTTCTTATAAATTGAATAATTCTCGTTTAATTCCGCCTTAAAGTTTCGCAACTGATCAAAAGCTTTTTGATCGACTACATCCGTGATTTTTAATTCATTTGCCATAACGTTCGAATTAAGTACCGGGCCACTTGACACGGTTTCCGCACAAATATAGGAAGATTTGAGGAAATTTACAAGCTATTTAGAATGAATAAAGATAAGAAAGGCAGGCAAAAAGAAAGGCGGATGTTAGTCCGCCTTTATATATTATACGATATTAGAGTGTTTCTTTAAATATAAATCTCTAAGATATATGCTCATTAGCTTGATTATAGATTGCATTGAAAGCCTCACATCTTTATCTTCTCCAGAAGAAGGATCTTTTAATTGAATTGTATCAGGGGAATAATAAAGAAATTTCTTTATATCAGCAAACATCTCATTCCCCATGTTTCTCAAAAGATAACTTAGTGCTTCTTCCTCCACATCATAAGCTGTTTGAGGGTTTATATCTTCTAGTTCCTTAATTAAAAAATCAATATTATTATCTATTGTTTTTTTGGCTGATGATTTCTCAAATAAAACTTCTCCAAGAGGGGTCATTTTTAAGGGACTTGCCTTCTTTGCTAACTTATCAATCATATCATTATCAAATTTCATTAACCATTTGTTTATTTCGACAACCATATCATTGGTAGAGGTAACAATTCGTTGTAGTTCATTATATCTTTGTTCTGAATCACGAATACCGTCCTTATGTTTATCACAAGGAAGACTATCAACCTTATTCCTAGTTTCTTCTAACTTAGCATGATACTTTGACAGTTTCCAACTCCCAATGATTGCTAATACTATAACAGCTATCCAAGGAGCATTGTTTAGTAAATATGTGATTACTGGAGCCATGTGTTTAGTATGTTCATTAACTTTTTGTTCTATCGATGATGTTTTATTGTACAAATATAGCAAACAATTTATTAATGAAACAATTTACTTAGCAAATTGATTAAAACAACGCTCGATTTAACTTTTCAGCAACACAAAAACGCCCACCTTCCGGCGGGCGAAGACTGGTTAGGAGAAAGATGAATAATATCTTTCTATTTATATTTTACGGCTACTCCTGTAACTTCATATACAGGATATGAACCTTTTGTTTTATCTTTTCTGATAAGATCAAATTTTATAATTCCATTAGCACCGATCTTTTTAGCCTCTTCAACTGCAGTAGAAATCATTCTTTCTAAGGTTGGGACATAATATATGGACCATTTATCAACTGTCACTTTGCGTACATGCAATTTATGCTCCTTTTTTACTTTTGCCCCTCCGCAGAATTCCAAATCTATTAAGCCTATAGGTTCAAACTCCTTATTCGCAATATCTGTCGGATTTATAGTAAAATTAGGGTCATTTATATACTCTCTAAAATCTATAGACCATCTTTTTTCACTATAACTAGATGTACTACAAGATGATACGACAAACAATACAGCTAATAAAAATAAAAACTTCTTCATAAGTGTATGTAATTTAAATGTTTATAATATATTCTACATGCTAATATTTAATTCCCTTCACTAATATTCCTACACCATTAGAGAGACTTTCGATATTATCTCCCGACATAGTATATTCTACAGGAAACCATTTAGATAACTCCATCGTATTTTCATTTTCTGTTTTCCATTCATATTTACCGACTTTTTCCCATATGCCAATTTGAGCAGATTCCTCCAATATAATTCTATCATCTTCTTCACGATAGACACCGGAAGCACCAGACATATATTTGTCGCCCTCATTACCAAAAACAGGAGAAATCGTTGTTGATATATCATATGTCATATCTTTATAAAAAGATAAAACGACCCTTCTGCTATTATCATTATTAACAGTGATTACTCCCTTATATTTCAATCTTAAATTTTCATCTTGCTTTAATTCTTCATTTTTATCACATGAACACAAGAACGAAAACAATAACAGAACAAATGCTATTTTTCTCATAATTTATGCGTTTAAATAACTGTATACAGCAAACTAACGGACAAATTACTCTACTGCTTTAATCCGTTTTAGCTAAAACATGGTTAAAATTGTACCTCTATGTTCAATTTACCCCCAAGCCCTTTAGTCACAATGTCGTAAAGCGTGGAAAGAGTAAGGTTGCTCCCTTCCCTTTCAACTTTAGATATGAAAGAACGCTCCTTTCCTATCTTTCCTGCAAGCTCGCTTTGGGTCATTTTCCTTGCTTCACGAGCATTGCGTATCTGAAGCCCGACACGAAGGTTGGAAAGTTCGGTTTCAATCTTATCCCGGCGCGGAGTACCGATTTCTCCATAAACCTTATCCTTTATATCCTCAAGAGTGTAAGTTTCCATATCATTCCCTTTCCCTTTACATCACAGGCTTTACAATCTCGAATTTGAGACCGAGTGCGTCGATGATACGAAAAAACAATCCGACCCCAGGTTCGATAACTCCCTTTTCTATCCTTGATATATAAGTTTTATTAGTACCGACTTTTTCTGCCAATTCAGATTGCGTCATTTTTTCTTGTTTACGTGCGTTACAGACTATTTGCCCTATGCAATAAGCATAAGCCTCCTTGTGAAATTCTTCACGCTCGGGAGACCCTATTTTGCCATATTTATCATCAAGTATGGCGTCAAAGCTGCCAATGTTATTTTTTTCCTGCATAATATTCTTTTTTAAGTTCCAATGCTTTTTTAATTTCACTTTCCGGCGTCTTTTGCGTTTTCTTCTGAAATCCGTTGAACAGCATCACGATGTTGTCTTCATCGAATAGAAAGAATGCACGGTAAATATTCCCGTCATAAGACGCTCTGATTTCATAAATGCCGTCACGGACAAATTTTACAAACTTCTCACTTATCCGTTCCTGTATTTTGAGCATGCCCAACACGTAATCAAGTTTCTTTTGCGCTCCGCTATCCAGTGAACGATAGAATGAAATGAAGTAGTCTTTATAGAATAATATTTTCCGTTCCTGTTTCATGTCGCAAAGGTAACTTATAATTCACTTTTTCGCAAATATTTCCCGCTTTTTCTTTTTGTATTTCAAATAAAGGTTGTATATTTGCAGTGCTAAATCAATTATAGGGGTGGCAAACTCCTATGGATTCCATTGGGAGTTATTTTTTTGCCAAGACATATTGTAGTAGTATCTATCGTTTTAAAGATATTGCGCCTACCGAGTGGAGATACGGAAACGCCTCCAAAATAAACCCTATGGTTGATTTAGCAGCTCGTAGTAGGCGCGTTTTTATTATTATGCTAAATCAACCAATTCAAGTCCTAAAACAAACCGAATTGCTTGGACACCAATTCGCCGTTTATGGAACAGCAGAAAATCCATTGTTCTTAGCCAAAGAAGTAGGAGAAGTATTAGAATACTCCGAAAGCAATTCAAGCAAGTTAACTAATCTCGTAGATGATGATGAAAAGGTTCGTAATATTGTTACGACCCCCGGTGGGAATCAGGAAGTTTGGATGCTAACCGAGGACGGATTATATGAAGTCCTTATGCAATCCCGTAAACCAATTGCCAAACAATTCAAGAAGGGGGTAAAACAAATCCTTCACGAAGTACGAACCACTGGCGGCTACCTCGCCACCAAATCAGAAGACACCCCCGAAGAAATCATGGCACGTGCCCTTACCATCGCACAAGCCACGCTTGCAAAGCGTGAAGAACGCCTAAAACAGCTCGAAGTAAAAGCAGAACAACAGCAAATCACCATCGAATTGCAAGAGAAGGAAATCAAGCAGGCCGCCCCTAAGGTCAACTACTACGACACCCACCTACAATCGGTCAACACTCTGACCACTACACAGGTAGCTAAGGAGATAGGGATGAATGCGGAAAAGCTCAACAGCAAACTGAAAGAGCTTGGCATACAATACAAACAGTCCGACCAATGGCTGTTGAAAGCTCCGTATGACAGATGGGGAATGCACGATGTAAGGACCAACATTTTCACGAGCGAAAGAGGTAATACCCACACCAACACATATACGGTCTGGACGCAGAAAGGCAGGCGATTCATCATAGCCCTATACGAAAACGATTGGGACGTGAAGAAAGCCATCAAGCAAATAAAAGGTGAGATGAATTCTGCCGCCTAATCACACCGCCATGTTAGAACTTTTAATACTGCTGGGCACCCTGTATGCAGCATATAGGGTGTTCCGTAAAGGAAGCGAACACTTCTTTTACAACGACTAACAATGCAGCTTATACGCTGTAAATCATCAGAATACATACGAATACACGAATCACGAAAAATAAAAAGTATCATTATGGAATTTTCAGAAATTAGAGAAAAGTTTGAAGGTCTGACAGCAGACCAAGTTTGCGAACTGGCAAAGTTCGGTAAAGAGATTTTAAACCATGCCGGCATGTTCGGCTTATCATCAGGGTTGCTGAACTTGATTAAGGATATTATCAACGCAGATGATTATGTGTATGATGACAATAAGTGTACAATCGAGACACTTATACATATTATCAGCCTAGTTAACGATTTGACAGAAAAATGTTTACACGAGCGTAAAACTCCTTTTGGGCTTACAGGGCTAAAAGATGATAATGAATACTTGGGATTAAAAGACGCAACCAAAATAGAAGCATTATAATAGATAAGTCAGGGATTTCGGTCCGGCACTGAAGTTGACGCCAATCGACAGGGAAGGGTAGCTTTGTGGCTACCCTTTTTTATTAATTAAACCTACTTCTTCTGAGAAAAACTATCAACCACCCTCATTTCTTTAAAATTCATAGATAATAGACATCCTACATCCCTGTAGACAGACATAAGCCTTCCGTTATTATCTTTGAATTTATCAAGAGACTTCAACTCTTCGATTATCGACTGAATGCTAATACAAGCAAACAATATGACAATAGCCAATTCTTCCGCATTACTTTTATTAGAAGCTTTCAAAAGAGCTTTATCAGCAAAAGACATTTCAACCATCTTGCCTTTTTCATCTTCTCTGTACACAGGAATCTCCTGACCTGTTATCTTTGTGACAATATCAGTTATAGATATCTCACCCTGAGTCTGAAGGGCCGCTAGCAACCCGTCCAGGTGCTCTGGCTTTGTCTCTTGCACAATATCCCGCCAGTCATTCTGAATCAAATCACCGATAATCGTATAGTGTTCCAGATCTTTATTGGAAAGATTCACTATCCGGATATTGCCATTGTCGTCATAATCCTCATCCTCCCCGCCGTATTCTTTGATTGATTCTATTCGCTTATATGAGGCATAATACTTCCAACTGCCCTCAAATTCCTTTAAATATTTATCTATAACAGCCTGCCAGCCATGTAGTTTTGATATGACTCCATGCAAATACATTTCCCACAAACAAGATTCATAAAACAAATCAATACAATGTTGATCTGCATCCTCTGACATTCTTTCAAATGTAGACGGAGATGTAATCATCCTTACAATATCCAGTTTTCTCAATGCTTCGTTAAAACAACGCGCTAAATTACTATCATCGTCTATTTTATGCAACAGCTCATAGAATGAAAATTTTCCCATAATTATTTCTCCATTTTAATTTGTACAATTCTTATGCGCTAAACATCAACCGAAATGTCTCTTTCCCTTTTGGAGTAATAAGCAACTGCGTTCCGGTATGTCCATTATGTTCATAATCTTTTAATTCAAACAAAGATGGAGTATGATCAGCATAAGGCTTCAATCTACGCTTTGTATCACGGTAGACATATTTGTTCTCTAACAGCAAAGAGATGAATTTATTTTGAGGTATTTTTAACTCTTTTGCCGTATCGCGCAGATTAGTCAGCAGCTTCCTATCTACCAGCCTGTCGAAATAATCCGCCTTGGGTTTCATAGTCGTATTTTCTAATGCCAAACGCTCTTTCTCTTCGACAACTACAACCAGTTCTTTGAGAGCTTCAAGGTAAGTTTTAGGCAATGATGGCTTGACGGAGTAACTTCCGGTCTGCATCACAGAAGGGACAATATCATCAAATATCCAACTTTCAAATTCATCGGCTTTCGGCATTTGGCTTTTTGCTGTCAGACGGTAGACGTTACCTTCGCTGATGAATTTCATTGGCTGGACTCCGCTATTTGTGGGGGTGTCGTGAATCACGACGCCCTGTGACTTACAGTGTCTTACTATCGCATCACGAGGATTAGAGTACCCTAAAGATGTTGCAATGTCTGTTCCGCAAAACCAAGTCTTACCGTTTTGAACAAACATACGAATCTTGCCAAATAAAGGATGCTCATAAACATGGACTTCGTTTGTTTCTTTTGCTTTTAAGGCGATTGATGCCAAGTCATCATTGAAAATCTGAATATCATTCATACAATTTTCGCAGTGTGCCCTTTCACACACGGGAATACAAAAAAACAGCGCCGAACGCTTGAGGATCTTTCGGCACTGTTCATATATTCCCAACTCTATGGAAATACTTAATATCTTATCTGCGCTCCCCCAAGCTGCATCGCACTGCAAATATAATAAGTTTTTGCTATTCGACAAACAATTATTTTATTTTTTGTAACAGCATATATTTGCTCTATATTTCCTCTTATTTTTGTATAATCCCCGTGATTTTTCTGACCACATGATGCAAAAACTGTTCTTTTTGTCGTATTATGGATATACGTACTCAATAAAGGTGCCGGTATAATCCTCTCCATCTTTGACAAAATAATATGTACCATCCGGCTTTTCTATTAGAACAAACACAGATTTCTCCATTTTAGCAGCCTTTCTTGCGATTTCCCGCATTTTCTCTATAGAAGCAAGCCGTTTATTACCTTGACACCAACAACTCATAATACACCAAATTTTGAGAAGTAATTTTTAAGCGCCGGATTAAGCACATATTTAAGGAAGTACTCACGGGACTTTCCTCCTACTCCCAATATGGCACTTCCGTACTTTCTTTCAATATCCGGTCCTATGTCGCTTCCCCTCGTTTCTATCTTCAATCCCCTTGAAGACGAAGAGACACGTATAGAATCATAGAATTCGCCTGTTATAATGAGGTTTGGAGTATAAATGTCTCGCGCCGGATAACCTTGGAAAGATGGAGTCGGTTTCGTTATTCTCTTCTTCATCTTGGCGTAACTCTTTGCGGCTTCATAAGTAGGAAACCAGGGATCATTCAAATAAGTTGGACGCAATGGTTTATCATTACCATTTACTCCCGAATACAGCTGTTCCGTCACAAATTCCCTAACAAGAGATTTATTCGAATCCATAACATTCTGAATCTCTCCTTCAAACCCAGCAACAAGAGAGGTTGCATTATCCAATGCTTCTTTAATTGTAGCCATATGCTTAACAAATAAGAGAAAAGGGAAGGCAAACGCCTCCCCCCTTCCTGAAAACAAACCACTTTAAATAATATCCACTGAAGGAGGTCTGGCACTAACGATCCTGTCGTATATGTCAGAGAGGATATTTTCTCTTTCTGTTTCTGTCCTATCAAGAAAAAAAGAAGTTTTATGCTTGTTGATGAATTCTCTTTTCTTCATTTTCTTAACTTCTTCATCGACAAAGTTAACTCCCTCTACTTTCATTCTACCCACTGTTCAATGCCGACAACACCATTTTCCTGAAGAATCTTCGGAGATTTCAAGGAAACCGCACCTGAAGCAGTTATCGTAAGAACACCATTTGCATAAGTAACGGCAGTTGCACCATTAAAGCAAGTAGAAGCACCTTCGCTTAATGCCGGCCCAAAGAAAGATGTGACATCAAGATTACCGAAATGTTCTTTCAGCTTATAATTGTTTTCTCCGGAATCTATTTTTACCAATTCGACATAAACAAGCCCTGTCAAAGCTTCTACTACGTCAAACTTATATACCCGGTAATCGGCGTTCTTCACGTACTTTTCATAGTCCTTGAACATTGTACCGATAGTCAGGTTTGCCTCCGTTCCGGAAGAATCCCAGTCCTGACCGCCCGGATAAACTCCGGACAAGGGAATTCCCGCCAGCTCCTCGGTGCCATCATTCATTCCGTACACAACGTTATTCTCGTCCACGAAATAGGCATCAAAAGCAACTCCTTTTGCGGCCATGATATTAGCCTTCAGACTTGAATCGAAATCCTCCAGCGTCCATACGTCATCTTTCGCCGAGTAAGATGTAACCTTGTTAGGTCCATATCCTGTAGCACCTTTGTTGGCCTCTCCACCAGACGGAGCGTATTCGACAATCGTCTTGATCGGAAAGATACGAGCCGGTCTGTCATCGTGACACGCAGCCTGCAACGCCTCAGCGGTTACATTCTTAGGAAGTTTATATCCGTGCATTGCCAAGATGATGGCTTTTACCTTTCCCGGATCAAGTATACATTTTGAAGTACCGGTATTAAACTGAGCAACACCGGCGCATTCTCTAAATTCTGTCGCCATAACATTTAATATTTTTGATTGTTATTCTTAAATCTTTTATTTCTATTACATCAATAAAATCTCTGAATGGTTTACCATTAGCCTCTACCCCTTTTCTTCCGTAGCGATAATTCTCTTCGTAGTAATGAGGAATGCTATTATTATACTTATGCACCAGGTCAGGAGACTTATCGATACTTTTAATAAACGCATCATAAATAGGGCGAAGCGCCCCTTCGAAGGAGACCTTTTCCCGTTCTTCATTCGTATAATCCTTTAAGGTGTCTACCATGATAGCCAGTTCAAGAGTCGTTGTACGATCCTTTCCTGTACGATCCTCGGTATATGGAGAATAAAGACAGATAATAGGAAATCTTAATTTACTCATTTTAGGCGATTCAGCCCATTCGGTAAGTATACCGGCAATATAATCCCAATCACCAAACATATAGGAAATATTCTTGCCATAAATCCCGGATGTGGAAGAGACTATATCTCTGAATATATTATTGATTGACTTCATATACCCATTGTGTTTATTTCTTCCAACATACTCTTATCAAACTCAAAACCATCATAACCTTTATTACCACACAGATAACGGAATAAAGACTCATTCATCTCTACCATGTCATTCCATGCTGACACAAGGAGATTATTCGGATTAGCGCGATCCTCCGTTGAACCATATACAGTCCCTGTCGGAGTCTGCTTTACTCCACATCTTCTAACATAATGAAAATATACATAGTTAGCAAGCGGACTATACCCCTTTTCAGAAAGCTTCTCTTTAAGGGTATCCCATTTTTCGATTTTATCTTCGGCGGAATGAGAAGAAAGGTAATCCCAGAATTGACGGCTCATATCCTCACCCAGAACAAGCTGAAGATATTGTCTTTCATATCGGTCTATATATGATTGTAAGTTATCCCTCTCCGCAATACGAGTCGGAGAATCTGAATCTATATCCCAAATGATGCCAAGACTCAACATTCCAGTGAAATATGAACCGTCAATAATCATGAGTTAGTCTTTTTACGTTTTGTGAAAAGTTCTTCGCACCCTAATGCCTTAGCATCGTTTAGCAATTCGCTAGTCGCTTCAATTTTCCCTTCTGCATAAAACTTGCTGGCAAGAGGCATACCTACCATAACTTCCTCTCCAGTTTTATACATTGTACCATCCTTGATAAACGTTACCTTGTAACGCTTTGTCAAATTCATGTTATATTCTTTTCCCATATGTTAATCAACTGATTTTGTAATACCTTCAATTACTGTATTAAACTTATCTTTTACAAAAGCTGTTTTATACTGAGACTTGATATAGCACATCAATCTCTTTTCAGCAAGCACCGTTACGATATTCTTTCTGAAATCGTCATTTTCCCAGCCTAGTGAGATTGACAGATTCCATAAGTCACGGATGTTCAAATAAGAGAAATCTCCCATGATGAAATCGCCTTGTTTCACCGCGGTAGTAGTCTCAACTCTTAATCCCTGGATCAACTCATCGTTGTATCGGAATGGTCTCAAATACTGCCCATTAGCATCTTTCGTCAACTGCATTGAAGCGTAATCCAAAGGATTCATCAATACCAGGTTAGGGCGATAAGCCATTTCGCTAGTAGAAACGATTTGAGAATAAGCCGCTACAAGGGCATCAAACATATTTGCCTTGTCAATATAGAAGTTTGTCAAAGAGAAAGCTGGCATGTCTGCGGCTACCCCTTTAATTTCTCCAGACGATCCAGACCCTGTCAAGATCCCCTGTTCTTCTTTTATGCCAAGTTTATTCACCATTTCTGTTTGCACCTCATTCACAAAGCTTGGGAAGTCAGAAAGAGTTTCTTCTGTAAATTTAGCAGCAATAGCAACTTTGGCAGCTGTAACGGTTTTTTCCGCAAGAGTTGCATCCATCAACGGCTTTAGCCCACCTTCAGGAACCCATGCGGCATCACCATCCTTGCTAACGTATTCCGCATAAATAAGCGACCTGCTATTAGTCCCGGAAACACTTGCGTAATTACGAATTACAGTCTGAGATCTTGGATTTACAGATAAATTCGGATCAACCTCAACACCGTAATGAGGAGCCAGAGAACCAGAAGATATAACTGCGGCATCTTTTGTATTTACTACCAGATTCAACTCTAGCTTATTGCCAGGAGATGCTTTACATGCAGATTTCAAATCAACTGTAGAACAACCGGTTTGATTTTCAGTGATATAAGCTTTTAATTGTTCCCGAAGTTGGTCTTCAATGGATTTTAACTTATACGTTCCTCCTTTTGTTTTTTCAGTAGCCGCCTTAATGCGTACAATAGTTTCCTCAAAGGATTTCAAACGCTCGTTGATAGATTCACTGTCTGCAAATCCCTTGACCTCTTTTTTCAACTCTTCAATAGACTGAGTTGCATTTTCAATTGACTCTTTCATAGACTTAGAATCAATTTCGTCTTTCATAAACTGCTCAAAAAGGGCTTCCATATAACCATCAAGTCCTTTAGAGAACACATCGAAAACTTTAGATTCGTCTTCCGACAATCCTTTAGTATCAAGGTAGTCTTTAAACTCAATCTTTTTCGCTTCTTTTCCCATACTTACTTTAATTTTAAATTTTTGAACATTGATTTTACCTTATTGCCGTGCATATCGGCTTTCTTTCCTTCAAGTGATGATTCTTTTCGATTCTCCGGCTTGAAAGATGAAAGTGATATTACCTTTGATATAATTCTCTGTATCTTCTGCTGCTTGGGTGCGGACAGCCCTGAGCACACTTCAGATATTTCGGCATTTAATTTCTCATAAGCTTTTTCAGCATCTTCTATAGATTTTAGTCCTAAATATTCTGTTTCTCCATTGCACCCAATAGAGACAACAGATATCTCATAAAGATAGACCTCTTTGACAATATACGCATCTTTCTCAGCGTCATACATGCATTTCTCATGCACATATTGATACCCAATGGAAAATTGATTTAATGTACCCGACTCAAGTTGCTTTATAGCCTGGTTGCCGCGCGGGACATCATCAATTACCGATTCAAAATAGAGACCCTTGCCATCCTCATTCAAGACAGTAAATCTCCCAATCGGTTCTTCCATGTCATGCATCCACAACATGATTATCTTGTCATTCGCCGCACTTTCCGGTCCCCGGTCCTGAATACTTTTTGAGAAGCACCCTTTTATCAGGATATCACCTGCTTTATCTTTATTGCCAAATACAGATGCGTACCCGCTGATCGTCCGACTTTCACCGTCATAGTTGACATCTTTTGAATTAATTGAGAATGTCTTATACTGCATCCCCAGCCTACCCTTATATTTATTAGCTTTATCCATTTTCAATAGAGTTATTTATTTTTAATTCACCTTTGGGGTTATCAGGATCAATATCAATGAACTTAGCCAGTTCATTTCTAGATTCATCAAGAGTTATTTGTCCTTTTTCGACCAACTGTATTAAAGAAGAAGCCATTTTCTGAAATGCTGAAGAAGATGCCGACTTATCTTGCTGAAGACAATCAACATGAGTATAGTCCAGTTTTATAAAAACACCTTTGGGACAAATAGCTTCCGTCAGCGCTTCTGTCACTTTCTCTGAATCAGGAATAATAAGGCCTTGATAAGCAGATTTCTCAGCAATACTTTTATTGTCATATTTAGACTCATCAAATAAGCTATAATCAATACCTATTGCATTGCAAATCTTTCTACTACACCGCTCGTCTTCCTCGTGGAGTTTGAGCTGGGATGAGTCATAATTTAAAGGAATCCATCCCAACTTTATTTTTGATGTGAGGATAGGAAATTTATTGAGAATGCCATATTTCTCTTTTAATTTAGATTCCAAAGCTTCTTTCTCATCTGGAGTCATAACCTGATTACCCATTTTATCTGAATAATCAGAATAAATAATACCTTTAGGACCGCCATTTACAATTAACTGATAGCTAGCCGTCATTGCCGCTATCCAATTATTAACCGGCATAGAAAGTGAATCAGTGACAGACGAAAAATCAATATCTTGATTTACACCATTTATGTTAGCAGAACTATCATAGATTACAAAGTAATCTTCATCTGATAATTCCTCCTGCGAACCATTCCATTCAAGATATACCTTGGAAACAATATCTCCCAGATCATACTGGCGAAATAATTTACCAGAAGAAACCATGTGAAAAATCTGTGCAGGAATAACATACATTGCAAGCGGCAATGATTTTCTAGACGATCTTACAGTAAAAATAGGGCAATATCCAAAAAGCTTTAGAGACATCTCAATCTCTTTAAAAAAACCAGCCCTTGTTTGAAGTGGATTAGGACGTGATAATAATTCCCTAATGTTATTATATCCCTCTTTTTCGTTTCCGTCCTTGTCTGTAACATATATTCTCCCATTTGCAAAGAGAGAACCGACTTTATTTATAACAGTAGAGAATGGAGTACACACAAGAAGAGAGTCAGCTTTATCTTGATCTAAAGCTAGATCATAGTCATTTCTAATTTTACCTGATGGTGAGAAGAAATTGGTAAGATACCAGAAATTCCCTTTAGAATCCTTTTCAATAGCCTTTACCGCCTCCCTCATGGAAGGAGCAGATATATTAATCTTTTTTTGAAACCAATTTCCTAATTTAAGCATAAAAAGAATGATTATCTGATTTGAGATAACCATTCCCTACGAGATGAAGTGGTCTTTACGGATATATATATGCTAACAAAAAGGCTGATAGCATAAAAGTTATAGGTTCCGTGCATCTTCACACGAAGGGATTGTTATCCTCACCGCAAATATAGAAATTATTTCTATTTAGTCCAAATAAAAATAGATAATTATTTTATGCAATTATATCATACTTGAAGATTTCACACGAGAACATATACAAGACAATACATACATGGCTTCAAAACTATTAATTCCATCATAATCAGACATGTTAGCTATTATAGCAAAAAACGAATTATCGGCTTCAGGGAAACGAATATTCTTAATAATAGATTGGTATGATTCAATCATACTTTTCTTGTCCGTTATCTCTTCTCTTACCCACAAGTTGTAATCTATAAGTTTTCTATAATCATCTGCGTAATGTTTCATCTCAAGAGGAATCTCCATTTGTACATTCCCATCAATTTTATTAATGAGGGAATCAATAGGAATCAATGAATCAGAGAACAAGCAATCAAGCAGAAATATTTTTTTGTCAACAACACAATAAGAAACCATTATAAATAATCCGTTTATATTTGGATGTATTTCAACAAATACTTGATTATCGGTCCCTATCTCCTCTTTATTGTAGTATAAGACATCTATTTCGCCCCTCATTTCTACAGTTCCTGTAAGAGCGTCGCAGGCATCATCATGAGCATTTTTCCCTTTCTTTCTATATGTTTTCAATTGAGATGCGAACTCCGGCCATCTTCTTTCCCAATCAGTAGGAAAATAAGTAAGATTCATCACTTCGGAAGATCTGGTAAAGATGCGGACCTCTTTGTTTTTTGACTGATGAAACCAACTTACTTGAGTTTTGGGATTGCCAATCATCCGCATTTGTTTTTCTATATTCCTAGCAAATCCTCTCCCTCCATTATTACTTTCTATATTAGCTTTGGATATTTGGTCCTTAGTAAGCATTTTGGCTGTTTCCGGCTCGGTAAACTCCATCTCTTTTTGCGTAAAAAGAACATCAAGAATGAAATTCCCTATCTCGGTGTCAACATAATCAATAGAACATAAATAATCACTTCCCGTATCAGCTGTATCTGTGTAGTTCTTTCTTATTGCTCTGTTAGTTACTGGAATAGTCTCATAAGTCTTAAACTTGCCATACATTAGCCCCTCCATAGGAGTCGGATTCTGCATATATTGAGTTTCAAAGACATAACTGTTTACCTTTTGCATTCTATGCAACTCTTCGAGTGTATGCTTAAATTCCCATAAAGCTTTCTCTTCCCCATTTTCATACACTATTGCCGGAAGGGATAAAACAGTCCATTCACCCGGCTCATTTTCCATCAGATATCCGCAGAGATCATGCTCATGCAGCCTTTGCATGATGATTATAATAGGAGTGTTTCTTGAATTAACACGATTTCTTATAGTTGTCTCAAATCTTTGATTCACCTTTTCTCTAGGAGTATCAGATATTGCATCTTCAGGTTTAACAGGGTCATCAATAATCAATGCCCCAGCAAATCTAGGAGACGGTTTGAACTCTTCCAATGCTTTAGATAAATCGTCCTTATCATCAACGGCGCCGGCCCCAAAACCTGTAACCTGTCCTCCTGCGGCTGTGGCATACATTCCTCCACCTTCTGTCGTATACCACTTCTTTTTGGCATCGCTTGTTCTCTTGATGTTCACATAAGGGAATACACGCTTATACTCTTCCGACTTAACTATATCCCTTACCTCTTCTGAATTATCATTAGCCAAATCATCCGAATAAGATAAATGAAGGAATTTTGCAGATGGATTGATTGCAAGCCCATATGAGATGAAATTCTTTACTACTAATTCTGTCTTGGAATATCTGGGAGCTATATTTATTATTAGCTTTTTTATCTTTCCATCAATCACATCATCAAGGGCTTGACATATTTTTACGTGATGGTCATTTACTACAAATTTGCGACCGAATCTTGCTTTAAAGAAGTATCTCGTATAATTTAATGTCCCTGACAAGCAAAATGCCCGTATGTAATCATATCCCTCTCCTGTCATAAGTCCTCTATGATTCGTTTGGCTTCCTCTTTGGTCATAGGGGAAGCTATGTTCACGTTTACATCCTGTGGTGAATCGTAACCGAGCATTTTGCAGATGCGCTCGATAGCTTTAATCTTATCGTAAAGCTCTACTTTCACATACTCCACATCGACGATCTCCGGATCTTCGCTTGTGCCAATGTTCTTCTTCAAAACCTTCGTTGATATGCTCCTGATGGCAGCCTTGTCTCTTTCTGAAAGAGCTTCAAAATCCTTCCTTTCTATCCACGTATTATGCATGCTTGCGATTGACGAAAAGGCAATACCGGATAATTCCTGCAAGATCCGGTCTTTAGTCACATCCGATCTGTCTTTCAGTTCCTTTTGCAACTCCTCGACCCTTGCTAAAACCTTGTTATTTTTTAGCAGTACTGATGCTCTTTCCCATACAGTTTTATCAGCCCAATTTTCACTACTTGGATATGCACGACGATATGCCTCGGATGCGTTTCCGCACTCTATATAGTAATTACAAAAATTTTCTTGTTTTATTGATAATCCCATGTCTTTTCGTCATATTAGCTACATGCCACTTGACATGTAGCACAAAGTTAATGATTTAAATTTATTATTTTACATTTTTAGCCCAGATTAGTGCATTATACCGAGAACAAGCCCATAACTTTACTTCCCAGTCTTTATTTAGCATCTTTTCTTTCATTGCAGCCTTCAAGCATTCCGCCAGAAGGTTATTGTCTATTTCTTGGTTCATGATCATTTTAAAGGATTAATTATCTGTTCTCTGTCTTCCATCTTTCTTTTAAGATAATCGTATTCCCGTTCAATACACTTGCTTATCTTTTCTACATCTTCGTAACGCTCAGCCTTTATAAGCTCTCTTTTGAGGCTTTCAAGCTGATTGATGTATACAATGTCGTTACGGTCCGTTACATGCTGAATATACATTTGTATATCGTTCAGCTTATTCTCCATGCGCCCATGCCATTTGCTTATCATGATTAAGATAATGGCAACGGTTGTAACATTAATAAAAAACAATGCTATTTTAATGATTAAGTCTAATACTTCACTTGCTGGCATGGCTATTCCTCCTTAATTAATTCAGGGTGATCGTAGATGTTATCTATTACTTTTATTCTATCTTCAAAATCTTCCATTACAGTGCCATATAACGACCATCTTTTGTCACCTGTTGGATGGTTGATATAAACGACATCATAGCAATAGCCTCTGACGCCACCTTTTACCCATCCTACAGTTATTATATCAGTTCCGAGAATATCTCCTTCATATATCTCCTTACCATTCTTGTCATACAAGCCGGTGAACTGCCCTATGGTTTTAAGACAAACCTCACACATACCGATGCTTTTCCCTATTTCGATATCGTTTAAGGATGGAATGACGGCATATCTATCCTTTTCGATCTTAATGAGAGAGCCATACAGCCACTCTTCATCGTATATGCTTTTGCCTCTGAATTTTATTGTACGATCCATTTTACTTCTCCGTTTTAAGTTCTTTCAATATTTTCTTCGCTATCTCATAATAATTCAATTGCCAACTGGTATAAACATCATCTGTATGTTCATCGTAATGGTTGGCATATACGTATGCGTTCAAGTTTTCACGAAAAGATTCACCGTGTAAACCTGAATCATCGCAATCATCGTACATATTCAATTCATGAGCTACCTCATTACATTCTTGATGTGTGACAAAGTCATAGATAGTTCCATCATAGATATTTGTCTGACGGACATATTTTTGTCCTATCGCTATCTTTTCACAACAAAACTCACACTCATGTTCTTTTCTTGCTGTTGGATAAGTTTCTCTTAGTATTGTTGGCATAATTATTTTCCTTTAAGTTTCTTCCTTGATTTATTTTGAGTATTTATTCTTCGGGGAATAATCCATCTGAAAATTTTATTAACGCTTCAACTTTTCCCAACTCAATCTCATAAGCATAAAACTCTTTATCAATAATCTCCATGAGCTCCTGAAAATCATTTGTATTATAATTCTGCTTTATAGAGTCAACTACGTTTACTCCATCCGAAAACCAATCGGGATTAAGCTCTTTTAGCTTTCGCATAGCTGTTGGAATTTGATGTGTATAAAGGTTTTCGGAGAATATGAAATTTAGCATTTCATATACATCGTCCATTTTTGTTGATAACCTCCCATCTAATATGGTAAAAGCCTTTTTAAGTGATACTCTCATTTTATTTCTCCTTTCTCTTTAATTCGTTACCATTTGATTCAAGAGGAGGAATTGGCATCCAATGGGTAGGGCGCACAATATTGCCACCATAGTCAATCCAAGTCTCTGTCTTAGGATTAAAATCACACACTCCACATCCGGGAGGATTCATCCTAACATCAAGCACTATGTACAGGTCATCACCTGTTCGCGGTAACCTGTTCTTTACGCTGATCCACGGAGTCACTGATTCTTCCTCCCAACTATCATCTTCGGTAAAAAGTAAATTTATAGCCCCCATCTGGTTTTTCTTATCCCAGAAAAATCCGCTTGACGATTTTACAAGTGTGTCAGATTGATACATAGCACCTGTTCGTTTATTCTTTATTCTCATGCTGTTCCTCCATCCGGATTTATAAATATTCTTTTAACTATATTATATCCTTGAGCTCCTTGTATAGCTGCTTCTTCTAATGTCTGTTTCATAATTTATTTTTTTAATTATTCATTTTGAAAATCATCAATCTCATATTCCCATTCCATTGCATCCGCTTCTCGAATATTATCACTAAGCCATTCTTTTGCGTTTTCAAGCTCATCATCCCATTCAGGTACATCACCACCTTCATCATAGGCTTTAGCTAATTCATTATAAACTTCGTCAGGGACTTCAACATTACCAAGTCCAACTCGATAAGTTACTTTGATTGTTAAATCTTTAATATTCTTCATATTTCCTCCTCTCTTCTAAATCTTCATCATCTATATCTAATACCAGCCCTCCATTAAGAACATGTTCCATCATCCCTTTAGATAGCTTCATTGTCTGTTCAAGTGTAGGTCTTTTCCACCTAAATACTCGAATGTAATCCGGCACATTCTTAAAGGACCTTGTATGTTGCATTAACCCACCACAACTACATCTAATAATAAAGGGAGTAACACCTTTGGCTGCGTATGTGGTAATTTTATTACGACCACATTTTTCACACTCATATAAATCATACGTTCCGCGACCATCGTATATTTTAGCATCTTCAATGGTTGATGCCATTTTTGTATATCTCTTTGTTATATCTTTTTTGTCCATATCCGTATTTTAAGTAAATGTTTGATTTTCTCATGCGCCGATTTCATCGCTTCATCAGAAGCCTTTTCGAAAAGGCTATCTGCTATATGAAAGTCTTTTTTAAAGCGATTATCAGGAACAACATATATTGTATCTGTTATTTCTGTAATCCGTTTTATGGGAAACACAGTCAGATATACATTCTCGGTTTTACAGCTTGCTACTATGACAACTGTAAGAATTAATAATATTTTCTTCATTTTTGATTTGATTTTTTCATATTTCCTCCTTTCCTTTAAAGTGTTCTATCAGCTCTTCTACTGTAGCCTTATGATAATTGTCCACATTAAGGTCGTTAGGCATTCCGTAAAAGTCTATGCCCGATAATCCACCGTATTCTGTATTATCACGACATATCCCCCAATCTCCTTTGCCGTTGATAAACATTTGGTTGTTGTCTGTATCGTCTCTCAATGCGGCAATAGCAAGAAATAAATTTTCATTTGTCCCGCAATCAATAAATTTTCCACATAAACGGCTATGTTTATCAAAAGGAATATCAAAAGCGTTCGCAATTACATAGTGGGGAGTATCAAATCCCTTTTCTTCTGAATATTGATAAGCCCATATTATATTGCAATCATCCGTCCACTTAGGAGAGTTTTTGATATATCCCAACTCTTCCAACTTCTTCCGGAGCTCCGGTGTATTTTTGCGTATAAACGCTGCTGTTGTAAATCCCATAGTTATCTATGTTTTAATCGTTTAATAGCATCCTTTTTAGAATATGCCATGACTTTATTTCCTTTTATGGTGAATTCTCTCAATTTTTTAACCGAGGTTTTAACTTTATAATCAGGATTAAAAGCCATTCTTTCTTCTCGTTTCCCTGCATAGGGATTATAACCTTGCGCTACTGCACACATTGCTGCTGTTGCTAGTAACATTTGTTTCATTTTGCTCATTCCTAATTTGTTATGATTAAAATGGTCTTGTATTCCAATAGTTACGCCAATGCCCGAAACAATCACATCGGTTTCCGTCATTTTCCTTACGAACAAAAGCTAGATTGTTTCTATCAATCAATGGCTTATTGTAAGGGTATTGTTTGACTCTGATTTTATAGGCTCGTAGAGCAAGCCTACGGTTCTTTATTTTATTCATTACGCTTCTTGTTTTTATATTCTTTTAAGTTCATAGATTGTTCTTTAAATGGTTATTTAATTGTCTTTAAAAGCACCGGCTTCTGATGCGATGCCAGGTAACCTCTCGTCTGAAATCTTGCGGATGGAAAGGCTTGTCACATGTATGCCAGCCGAAGTGCATTCGTTTATTCTCCTCTTGTCTGTAGGAATCTATCTCATACTCAATATCCCTCATCTTAATCTGCAACAGATCATCTTCCATCACCATCTCTTCTGGATCGTTATGGGAGTCCTGCCCACGTACAATGAGCAGGACTGCGACTACCTTTGAACAGTTCATTCTTGCTTTTTCTTCTCGTCCGAGAATTCAGGATTGGCGTCTTTGTCAGCTGTATAAGGATATACGTCCATGATAGCTGTTTCTACGACTGAGGGCACCTGATAGTCTGTTATTGTGCCTTTCATGCCGGCATCAAGGTTCTTCTTCGCCCGTTCGAGGTCCGAAGCCTGTACCAACACATAGGTACTTGTTTTTTTCTCGGCTCCGCTCTTATCATCCAATGTGATGTAGCACAGTTTACATTTAAACCAGCGGTCGTCACATTCAACGTCGCTGGGGAATATCTCGCTATAGCCAGCGCGTTTGATATTAGAGACGGTAAACACTCCTGAGATGAAGGGAGTCATCTCCTCTATTATCCGTGCTTCCGCCTCCGTGAAGCTGAGAGCATCTACCAGATAAGATTCAGTCACTTTTTTCTGCATTCCGTTCTCCATTACCTTTTCGTAACGGATCTTACATTCAAACCATGTGTGCATTCCCATAATTATTTATCTTTTTCAGGTTCGTCAATATATTTATCAGCAAAACGGTCAAGCGCTTTGATACACTTATCCGGAAGCTGCTTTGCTGTATCATTCGTCTTGATATAGTCAATCGTGCCACCGACACCATAGATAAGAAGCATTTCTTTGGTCGATGGAATGAAAATACTCGCCATCGCTGCTATTACACCACAGACAAAAAAGCGTTTTAACCATTTAAAAAAATTGTGTTTTCCACCCTCATCTTCTATTATATCACCTTCCGTTACCAGCAGAGTAAACAGCATGATAACGATAACTATCAAAGCTACAATCCATACGACCATAAAGGCGGTGGACAGGTTACCAACTACGGTCATCCAATAAATTTCATTCATAATGTAAAAAAATTAAATTATTAATATTTGAGGTTATTTTTTCTCTTCTCAGGTTCTTCATATTTCCAGCCGTTAAGCCGGTAGCATTCTTTGCGTGCTTCTTCACTGGTGGGGAATTCACCAACCTTGTCTACCTCGAGGATATCTCCTATCTCCAACCAGTGATAAACTGCCCACCGGCTACCGATGGGAGCATATGAGTATTTAGGACACCTGATCTTCTTTCTTTGGTTCCACATAGAATGTTTCATCTTGTACTACGACCATACCACATTTAGCCAATTTTTCTGCTACCTCTTCCTTGTCGTCGTCACCGCAGCGATCTATCAGCAGCTTGATGAAGGCAAGGAGACAGTCTGAGTCGTTTCCGAAATTCTCCTGAGTAGAGAACTGGGTCTTGTCTACATCTTGCTTCAGCCGGCGTATAGCGGCTATCGCTGTGTTGAAATTGTGCTTGGCATCGTGACGCAGATCATAACCCTGCTTTTTCATTTCACTTCTCATGTCAAGGAGAAGAGTTTCTACGACATCTGTCAACACATACGTTAAGTTGAGAGTCGTATTAAGATTTGTTGTTCCTATTAGCATGATTTATGTGTTATAACATTAAACATTTCTTTTGCCATCTGACGTGTAAAACTTATCAAGATTCTCCTTTTGCTTGACAAACTTTCTTTGACATAGCATTTCAGATATACTGTTGGAAAGCTCCAAAGCCTTTATAGCTTCTTCATCGCCATCTTTAGCTCTTGATTCAAGTTCAGCACGATATTCCTCATAAAACAAGCCATTGGTCGGCTTAGCTTCTTCTGCATTGTGAGCTTTATGTTCGTTATATGACTGATTATCAGCAGTAGAGCAACGCTCTTTATTGTATTCCTTAAACCAGCTCATAATAACTTGACCGTCAATGCGATTATATATCTTGCCATACTTCATCTTCATAGCATTTTTAAAGCACAACTTGATATCGTCCAGTTTCATGTATGCATATTCCTCAATAATCAGATCTACGGTCATTGCAACTTGGACATCAGACATCGTTTCTGCTGCATTGAAGAATTCTAATGCGTCAGCTAGTAGATATACTACTGCTGCACGAGCTTTTGTCTCTCCAAGATTCTTAATTATAGTCCCAATCAAAGGTTCATGGGAAAGAAACACGTCTTCAATCCTTCTTGGATTCAGCGCCTTGCAGTATTGCTCCGGCGAGTTGCTTAAGGCGGCTAACTGACTCCCTTCTTGTTGTCGCAGTATCAGCTCGTTTTCCATTATAAATTCCCTCCAGTATCCTTGTATAATTAGCTTGTTTAAATATCCAATCAAAATCACATTTCCAGTTGTGGTCATTGCCCCCGAGAAGAAAAGAACTTTGAAGCACAAGGTTAAATACAGTTCTAATGCTTTCTTTGCCGTATTGGGCTATACGTGCTTTTACTGCTTTCTTCCGTGTTTCGGTCATTGATTTTATAGCCGGAAGCTTATCTCTAAACAAGCTATTATACCAATTCATCAAACCTACCCAATCAATTTTTTGGGAGTGGGACAAAGAAAGCTCGTCTTTCTTTTCTTCTCCGTTAGGAGAAGTTTCTTTATTATTTTCCTTTTCTTTTCTTTTCTTTCTATTTACTTTTACTTTACTTTTACTTTGTTCATTATCGCTATGATTAATTGAATTATTTGTGCAATTAATTGAATTGTTTGCACAATTAATTAAATATTCGGGGATAATAGTCGTTTCTTTACGTTGATAAGTAGCAAGAAGAAATCTCTTTTGAATGCCAGAAGATGTGAGTATTTTATATTTCTCATAAAGTTCCTGATCGAAAAAACCAACCTGTAATGATTTTATCAAAACTTCTTTTACTGCGCCCTCGGAAACCCCAACTGTGTCAGCAATAACAAAAGGCAAATCTTCGTCCCACAAAATGTAATACCCTTCATCCTTGTAGATATTACACAGCAGGCAAATAAGTATAGAAGTAGATTGAGACCCACAGGCCCGTGATATCTTTCTTATCTTAACATCTGTAAAGAAACCAACATCCATAGGGAAATAATCTATTCCCTGCTTTGTAGGTCTTCCAGCCATAATATGTTTAATTAATACGCATGAATACAATTTCTCTTACTATCAGCGACAAAACGCCTTTTAAGCTTATAACAGTAGGCAACACGTGGATTTCCTTTAGCTGTGGGAACAATAGTTCCATTATTGCATTTTGCGCAAGTATCTGGTCGGATAACTTGCTTGTCTGATTTCTTTTTCATATCTATTTTCCTTTTAAATAATCTGTTACTACAGCGATAAATTCCTCCAAAGACCGGCAGACAACATACTTCGCTCCTATACTATCAAATTCCTTTTGATAGGCTTTTTGGTGGTCGCTTTGTCTTCCTGTCTTAGTCTTTAATTCAATTCCCATAAAAGGATAATACTTGTTAGGGATCAACAGAAGTAAGTCAGGAAAACCGGCACGTACTCCCATCTGTTTAAACTTTGCAGCTTCGATAGCATTCCGTTTACCGCCATTAGGAGAATGATGCAACCTTAGACTATATTGAGGATATTGTAAATCGAACCAGCAAACACAAGCTCTTTGCAAATCATCCTCTTCATGTTTTGGCTTCTTGCGTATATTCTTACCGCAGTACTGGACTTCCATTTCTTCTAATGTCATATCAACCTTTCTCCTTACTCCTTTGGAGTTTCTTTCTAGTTTTACGAATCATATCTTCATCTCTCAAATTGTACCCTCTAATGAGGATTTCTGACGTTTTCAAGCACCGGACTATCGTCTGGTATTCTTGCTTGGTGATTGTTATTTTCATGTGGAGACGGGGCGATTCGAACACCCAATCAAGGACTAAATCCTTTTGCGCTACTTCTAAGGTTAATTACTCCTTATATCTCACGTACCGTACTTTCTACCATGTGCACCTCTCGAAAGTCAAAAGCACTCCACTGCGCATCTCCATGTTCGCCCGCCAATCTTCACAGACAAGCAGGCTGGGGTAAAAAGGTTAACAAAGCTATCTCAATAGCTCACTCTTGCGGATTATAGCCCTACCAGTGACGATAGTATTCTCCGTATTGTGAGATAATGTACTTTGCTTAATTCCTATCTGATCTTCGGACAAATGACGAAATATACCCGTTACCGAACTGAAATAATAGTTCCGCTTCTCGAAGATCAGGTAGATATGGATTACTTTAGTTCTACGCATTTCGCATAACTTTTATTTCAAAACTTCCAAATAACATCTATTTGGAATAGTATTTCCTAATATCCCGTTTTATTTAATCTCATAGCCTCCTTCTCGTAGCTCAACAAAGTGCGTAAGGCATCTAATTGATGTGTGCAAGCGGCATTAAGCCGGTCAAGCCGATCAACTAAATATGCTTCGTCTTCTGCTATGCTGTCAAGCAATGCATTTTGCACTTTAGCTGATAAGCATTGCTCTTTTGCTATTGAGATGATAGTATTACTTATCTCTGTAGATTTCTTTTTCCGAAGCAGCTTCTTTGCATCCGCAAGCATTTCACCGGATCGGTTCAAATACACCATTATGACTGATATTCTTTCTTGAATCTCTATCGGATTATTCGAACAGGTAATATTCAAGTAATCGTTTATTTCGCTAATTTCTTTATCCATAAGCTACGCTGTCATTTTTTCAATCATTTCATTAGCCATCAGAATTCGCTTCTCTATGAGCTTGAAATTCATATAATCCGGAAAGATTCTCACGATGTGAATAGGTCTGCTTTGGAAAGGACAATAAACTACAAAGTCGCACCATTCAGCTCCGGTCACCATCATGTGAGACTGGCACTGGTAGAAATATTCAGGTTTAGTAAGAAGTAGCCCGACATTGTCTTTCACTTCTTCTTTATATTTCATAAATATATTTTGGTTGGGGCATTTGATTTCCAAAACACCTTTTTCACCGTTATCATTACAACAGAAGCCATCAGGGGAAGAACCAAAGAAGGGAATACTAGGATGAATGCAAAGGCCTGTCTCAACCATATTATTACCTTTCATTCTGTTATATAAATTGCGAGCGTCGGCTTCCTGTGCTTTTCCCCACTCAATAGCTTTTGATGAAATTCCGACCTGGAAAAGGTATTTCTCAAACAAATTATCATCATTGACGATACATGGGTTCATTCTTCTTTCGGCTGCCAGTTGGTATATATAGGATTTTGCGGTATCTCCAAACAAATCCTCTTTCTTCTTACCGGGTTTCATCAAGTCACCGACACGTGAACCGGTGACTTTACCCAACCGTTTGCGATACCATTCTAAAGAATGTTGAGCTTCCATTATGGTAATATTTTAAGTTAATCTTTTTTATCTTCCTCAGCTCCGGCAGCTTTTGCCGCAATATCAGCAATCTTATTGTTTATAGCCTCTTTGCTTTCACGTATTGGTTTCATTAGTTCGTCTATCGTCGTATCTTCGTCTTTCAATGCCTGTATAGTCCCCATTAGCATAGATATTTCGTCAGCACCGATTTGATTAACAGTTTGCTTCCCGCACATCTTTACAACTTCTTCTTCGGTTATGCCATAGTTGTTTTTAAAATTATTCAGGATTCCTGTTCTTACCTTTAAAAGTTTGTCGGAGTCGGACAAATCACCGGTTATAAACTTTTGCGCTGCGTAGTATATTCTATCTGTTATAGCTTTAGGAATAACAGCAAATACGGCATTACGGTAAGCGATTGAATTTGCGGCATTACCTGTAACTGTAATCATGTCATCAGAGAATCGTTGTCCATTTTTACCGATGATACTACGTCTAACCTCAAATGCAGAAGCGACATTAGTTTCCAGATCCCAACATGTCCCACGACTGATGACTTGCTTATCTGTTATTTGTACGACTTTAGCTTCTGTGCGCATATTGCCCCAATTAGATACTATTATTTTAGCTAGATGAACAGATGGGCCGGTAATAGGTCTACCACCACGAGGAAGGGCATAGCTACATGATTGAGCCGTTTCTTGATTCATAGTAGCCATTACAACCGAATTATCTATACTACGTCTTATATCACGCGGATAACGTTTGGCTGTTGCCACTTGCGAATCTACATTCGCACGTTCTACGGCATCAACTTGTACGACTTGTACGTTTTGAACTTCAACGGGAAGTACTTCATAATTTTCTAAATTCATATCTTATATCATTTAAAGTGGTTAAAATAGTTCCCGGATACCGAACCAACGGACACCGGGATTAAATCAAGATAATTTGCGGATAACCTCACCGCCATATGAATTTCTAGTTAGTTCAATAAACTCATAGACGGTAAACTTATCATTGTCTACATCTATACCTTTGTCTCTACAAAAAGATTCTCTTCCAGCCTTACAACTTCCGGTAAGTATATGATGCCATACAAATAATTCCTTAGCGGAATACTTTTTAGAAAAGTCAGAAAAATTCTCTTTGAACTTATCAATTCTTTCCTCTTCTGTACTATCATCATAAAGCTTTTCTTGCAAAGATTCAAATGCCTCGTGCAGAGTACTACCATGAGAAAACTGATTATTTCCTTTTACTATAAAACAAGGAGTAAGAGATAAGTCGGACTGGAAGATAAATCCTTTTGCGATGTTACCTTTTACATTTGTAATTATAGTAGGTATATTATCTACTATATAAATAGTATTCCCATTTACAGATTTTACGCCATCGCCATCGCCATCGCCATCGCCATAGCCAGAGCCAGAGCCATAGCCATAGCCATAGCCAGAGCCAGAGCCATAGCCAGAGCCAGAGCCAGAGCCAGAGCCAGTATTTAGAAACTGTTTTATTTTATCTTCCATCACCTTGCCCATACCGCTACACTTTCTATTGATTTAATAGCTTCCTTCGAGCACGGAATAATCTCAATTGCATCCAGAATCTCTATCTCTGGAACCGTTACTGTGAATTTACACTCACATGGATTCGTCGTACCATTAATTGCTAATTGAGATATACTAGCTGCACCATCCCAATACCATAGTCTACGACAATTTTCGAGCTTAACTTCTCTACCATTTCTTTCTACTAACTCTCCGAAAAATACACCGGAACGATTTCCTCTTACAATTACTTTCTTTTTCATGATTATATATTATTAAAGTGGTTAATCAAAAAGCCCCGGACAGCAAAGCCATACGGGGATAATTCAAAACTTAAATAGCGGACTGGATACCGCACGGAGTCCTTTACTCCGGGATTATAGTTAAACAATAGATTATTTTCGTTTTTGAAGGCATTTCAATATATTACCATTTTCTATAGCCTTCATTATTTCACATCGCTTATAATAAATGTATCCTTTGGGCTTGGTAATTATATTACCTTCTTCATCTGTTACAACTTCGATTCCAAACTGATAAGGAGATATAAATCCTCTCTCTTCCAAATTTTCAAGAACCATTCGACCACCTGCGTATTTTTCAGCTTTTGACTTTGGTACTACTATAGATGGATTGTTTAGAAAATCATCCCTCCATTTTTCAAAAGCTTCAATTCCCACTTTTAGGCCTTGATCTATAGCGTATTGTACAACAGCATCCATAATTTAATAGTTTCTGACAACCTGAATATATCCGGCTTCTTTATTGTTCACCACTTTATATAAAAGTTGTCTCTTTTCAATAATTCTCTCTTCTCTAGCTTTTCTATTCAGTTCGATAGTGATTCTACGTATTTTTAATAACATTTCATCGCTATGACCAAATTTAATAGCGTCTTCTTTCTTTAGAAGTTTTTCTTCTATACGTATCCTTTCCTTGCTTTTATCAAATCCTTTTTTTCCTTTTATTCCTTTCATAATACAAATATTTAAATATTAATTTGTGGACAATAAAGGAATCGAACCTCTTTTTCACCCGTGAGAGTACGTTCTAACCATTAAACTAATTGCCCGTTTGCCTGTATCACTTTAGATACAGGGCTTTACATTGAAATACAACAGATATCAATATTCTCACGAACGACGATATCTCCTTAAAGTATATTTTTATTATTTTCATTTTTCCATTTAAAAAGGGATGCACTATCTTCACAGACAATATACCCCGAACACACAAACACAAAATAAAAACACGACAAAACAAAAAGTTTTAAGTAGCTAATTACTCTTCTCTCTCTAGTCTCTTTTTGTTTTTCTCTATGCACACTTGACACAATGCAAATGCGACAAAAGAAAGCCAAAAAACAACATTAAATTCATTTGCGAACAATATCGTCATGGCAAGAGATATTATCCAAATAATAAATAATGGTATACGTTTCATATTATATATGTATTAGTTAGTGCCCGCACCTTGATCCGATCAAGACTCACGCAAACAGTGCAACTGTTCGTGCGGGCTATATATTAACTTACTCACGTTGCTTCCTTCCGCTCATATCATCGCTGGTTGGCTATTACGCTATACTTCGCATCGGCTATACTGCTTATCTGCGCAGGCTACTTTAACGTGCCCTGAACACGACTTCATTTTTGAGGGTTAAGCCTCCCATCCCGAATTAGGATTCATCGGTTTACCGTTGTGCCCTGAAAGCGTTTCGCTCGCTTCTTTCGTAGATTCTAACCTAACAGAGCCACTTGTTTACTTATCAAACTTAAAACGTAAATTATCACATCCTTTTGGGACTTATTGATGGCAGTCAATTGTTGAGCTGTCACTTCATCTACTACTGCCAATTTTCTTATATACTTTCGAGTGAAAGCTAACCCCTCTTTTATCTCTTCTGTACTCATAATCATCTCCAAGAACTATCATAATTGACATATTTATCAGCAAAGAATGCTTTCAACACATTTCCCTGTTTTGGTTCAATCGTTCTCGGATTCAATGATGCTACATATTCATCCATTTTGAGGCGAGCGTCCACCCAAGAAGTACGCAAGGCAGATTTCAGAGAATAACCATATTGGCGTACATACAACCAAGCTCTCTGCATGATGGCTTTCATGTTATATTTACCATTTCTTACTAAAGCGTAATCTCTATTTTTCATTGTCTTACCTATTTTTGATTATTACTATTGTTTCTGCCAAATTTTATGCTTTTATTTGTATAAAATTTATTTGTGTTGCAAATATAGTAGATAAAATATCAACCACAAAACAAAGGTTGATGTTTTATCTACCCAAAACATTATTTAACTATTAGACCGAACTATACATTATTATATAGAATCATGGAAATAAAAGAATTTATCAAAGAAGTGATAGGAGATATCACAGATGCTGTTATCGAAATTAATAGCGAGAAATGTAATAGTGGGGCGATTGTTTGCCCTTCTAGATTTTCTAATAGAGGAGAAATATATTCCATTACAGAAGATGGGAAAATGGTAAGAAACGTAGATTTCAATCTAAGCGTAGTTGTTTCTGGAAAGAATGAAGCTAATGCAGGTTTAAAAATTAGTATTGCAAGAGTTGGAATTGGCAATGAAACTACCAATTCCACTACAAGTACAATAAGCTTTTCTATTCCGGTCGCTTTTCCTCTTGAGAAGTAACCCAATCGTAAAAAACTTGCGCAAAGTCTAAAGGGTTGCCCATCATATGTTGAGCCTCGTAAACGTAAACTGCGTACTTTAAACAACTCATTCTGATTTGTTCATCAGAATTGCATAGATCGAGAGATAGGTTTAATTTTTCATTCATAGTTCTTTGATCTTAGTTCTTTGGTAATTTTATAATTATATCAGCAATGATAACAGAAAAAGCCAATATAGCGGAAGCAAATCCTACAATGCAGCATGCCCAACCTAATTTATCGTTTTTAGAAGGAAAAAATTTATTCATATATAATTGTTATTTTTTATGATTACAGAAACAAGTAAGGAATTAGAGATAGAGAAATACAATTTTTTTCGCTCTTTGGTGACTGTACAAGCGGCATTTGTGGCGGTGGTCTTCGGCCTCTCATCGGACACGATTCGCACAGAGGTGTATCTTCGTGCCGCAGCAATATCAACTCTGTTATCCATTTTCTTCGGATGTATTTGCCTATATGAGAGGACAAATACCTGCAATCGGATTTTAAACAAAATTCAGAAGGGACAAATAGATAGCATTTACCATAATGGCCATTTAGCCATCGATAGGCTATCAATCTTCTCCTTATGTGAGTGGCTATTCTATTTATCTTCCGCTTCAATTTTGATTTCATTGCTGCTATACGTTTGTTATTAATTGAAAATAAAAATATCCGCAATAGGTTGCAGCTACTACGGATACCATATATTAAACCTCTTGTGAGGAAAGTTTAACCACTTTGTCTCTGTAACATCTGCAACTTGTTACGATGCAAATATAGTAGATATATTATCAACCAACAAATAAAAAATCATCATCATGGAAGAAAAAGACAAATTACGTTCTCAACGCTTTGTGGAAGTTATTGAAGAGTTGCAAATCAGCAATCAAGAGCTTAAAGATAAGTTTAAAATAGATAAAACATTAAAATCGAAAATCGTAAATGGAATACAAAATGCATCCATTGATAAAATTGCTGCTATATGTGAGGAGTATGAAAATGCAAATGTTGATTATATTATAACAGGACGAGGAGAACCTCTAAAAAAGCCCAATGAGGAAATCCCTAATATTCCAATAACTTCTGGTATATCAATCACATCAGAAGAAGAATATCGAGATGCAAAGAAAAGAGGATTCCATTTGCTACCACAAGTTAGCTTCAGATTTGCAGCTGGGCAAACACAGTTAATCAATGCTACAGAAGATATTACAAGATACTGGTATCTGCCGGACTGTAAAGATTGTGAAGGCATCGCTCAAGTGGTAGGACGTTCTATGTCCCCTACTCTTCCTTCCGGATGTTGGGTCGCTTTAAAGAGATATACACTCCCAAGAGAAAATCCAAACATGATTCCGTTTGGAAATATATTTGGAATAGTAATAGAGGACAAAGACACGGGAGAATACCATGGGCATATTAAAGTATTGCGCAGGTATAAAGAGCAATCATTGTCTTGCAGATACTGGATCGCTCATTCTATCAATAGTGAGGAATTTGATGATTTTGATATAGAGATAGAGCAAGTTAGAAGTTTATGGATAGTTAAGCAGCATATCGTTAGCGACGCCTTGCTATAGCTCAATCACCCCTTTTTATTAAATGTTGAAATTATCCAATGAAGTACTATATATCAGTATTAATATTATGAACTATTGAAATTCTTAGATATACCAATAGTTCATAATATTATCACTTATTTCGACTCCTCACCTATTTTGAAAACATACTCTACCACCTTATTTATAACTTTATCTATTCTCAAAAAGTCTTGTTTTATATAAGTATCCGTTACCGTCTTCCCTGAAGAATGGTTCAGACACAAAGAGATATCATCCTTGCTTATATCACACTCATTGCGGGCAATAGTAGCAAAAGAGTGCCGGGCTGAATAGAATTGAATGTAATCTATCCCCAGTTCCTCACACAAAGATCTCATACCTCGATGTATTCCTTTGGTTAAGTTTCTCACATTGCTATATCTTTTGTAAAAATCAAACAAATTCTTCCCGGATAGATCGCGATACTTATTAATAATCGGAAGTGCTAACGGATGAACATACACGGAAATGAAAGCATTATCCTTTCTTCTATCTTTTGTCTTTTGACGCTCATACTCTATCCTCCCGTTAACCATTCGACAATTAAGCATATCAACCGCATTCATTCCTGCCAAAAGGAAAGACAAGATATAAATATCACGAGTAAACATAGTAGTCCTTTTTCGCTTATTTATTGGAGAGTAATTATAGATTTTCCTGATTATATCAACATCTACCGCTCTTTTCTTTGCTTCTAAGACTGCCGGTATAGTATATACTTTGAACGGATCATTGGTAATAATGATATCTCCTTTTTCATAGTCATTAAAATGAAGTAAAGCAGCATTAAACACAGATTGAATGATTCCCATATAGGAATGTATCCCAGTATCATTTAAAGCGGATTTCTTTATTGTTTTATATGCTTGTTTGGCCGTTTTATTTTGCCTAACGGTTATATATCTTTCTTGTCTCAACCATGCCTCATATTCACGCAAAAAGCGTGATGTTAAATCTTTTATCAGAAGTTTCTCATTACCATTCTTATGATTAAGAAAATGGCAAAGGGAATTAATACCAGTCGTCTTGACTGTTTTTGTTCCTTCATTTGGTGTTTTCTCAATAAACATTCTAGCAAATTCAATAAAATCTATTTCCTTCCTCTGCTTCCTCCTTTCGATCATTGCAACTATATCCTTGGAAGTTTCGCACTCATTAACTACATCTTGGTGTTCATTTATTATTTGGCGATATTCTCTAACCAATCCGTCTAACTCTTCCTTTATTTTTTCAGAGGTTATCGTACCTGATGCGGAATTTCTCTTAAATCTAACTAATTCTGTGTATATAGAAGTAGAGATATAAGATGAGGTACGATTATGGGAAATCCTAATCTTCGGATTATACGTATTGTCAGATTTTTTATGATGCTTAAAAACTACCCAGGAAACTGTTGCCATAGCTATCTTTATTTTCGTAAATCATTTGTAAAACAAAGATAGTATTTTGGGAGAGAAATACGCCACCAAATGGTATATTTTAACTATTAAGGAGTATAATAAAATCGTCTCACAGCCCTACAGAAGCCCACAAGTCCCTTTTATCAACTTTTACTTCCCAAATATAAGAATATCATTCCGATTAACACGAGGATAAGGTCAATCGCTTTGCTTTTTAAATTCTTTTCACGGAAGAAGAGCGCTCCGAAAATGAAAGACACAATCACACTTCCCCGACGCACCATCGAAACGATGGAAATCATGGAATCGTCATAGCTCAGTGCATAAAAGTAGACAAAGTCCGCTGCCGAAAGGAAAACGGAGATCAGGATGATGGTCCAGTCCCAGCGGAAAGGAGTCGTTGACTTCCGTTTGGGCCACCAGAGGAGGAACACGATGGTTCCCATAATAAAGAGCTGGTAGACATTATACCACGATTGCACCAGCATCGGATTCAGTTGTTTCATCAGAAACTTGTCATACAGTCCGCTGATGGCTCCCATCACTGCCGCCAAGACAATAAAGAGAATCCATTTGTTATGTTTGAAGTCGATTCCTTCTTTCTTACCTGAACGGCTCAACATGAAGAAGGAAGCTACTGCCAGCATTACTCCGATCCATTGGTAAAGATTCAAACGTTCGCCAAATACCAGCATCGCTCCGACAAGCACCATCACGGGACGAGTAGCATTGATGGGCCCCACAATGGTAATAGGCAGGTGCTTCATTCCGAAGTAACCGAATATCCACGATGACAGCACGATAAACGACTTGATGATAATATATTTATGCTGCTCCCACCCTGCAACGGGAACATTAAAAATGGTTCCCCCAAGGATATCAGGCTCGAATGCCGATACCAAAATGAACGGCAGAAAAATCAGACTGGAGAAAAGCGTATTCAAAAACAATACAGGCAACACCGCATTATCTTTCAACGACTGTTTCTTGAATACATCATAAAATCCCAGCAAAGTAGCCGAGAGAAAAGCTAATAATAACCACATGGTGAAATAAGTATTAAGTATCAGGTATTAAGTATTTCTTCCGGATATTCCACGTTGACAAGGAAGAGCGCATTTCCCGGAGCGGAAGTTCCGGCTTTGCAACGGTCCCGTTGTTCTATCACTTTGCGAAAACCTTCTACGGTCAGTTTGCCGCGTCCTACCTCGAGCAGTGTTCCTACGATGGCACGCACCATGTTACGGAGAAAGCGGTCGGCACGGATGGTAAATACCCAAGTGGTATCTTCCCCCTCCATCTTTGTCCATTCGGCATGGGAGATGTGGCAGATATTGGTCTTTACGTCCGTATGCAGTTTACTGAAACTTGTAAAATCGATGTATTCGAACAGCGTTCGTGCCGCCTCATTCATGAGGTCATAATCCAATGCCCCGTACACACGGCAACGATACTGACGGTTGAAAGGATATTTGGCAGTCGTCACATAATACTTATACGTCCGGGCAGTCGCATCAAAACGGGCATGCGCATCCGGTTTCACCCGGCGGATACGGTAGACAGAAATATCGGGAGGCAACAGACGGTTCAACTTGTCGGCAACGGTCACTGTATCGAGCACTTCTTCCTGATCAAAATGTGCCACCATCAGCGAGGCATGCACCCCCGCGTCTGTTCGCCCGGCACCTATCACTTCCACATCACGACGCAGAAAAGTAGACAAAGCTTTCATCAAGCATTCCTGCACACTACTCCCGTTGGGTTGTATCTGCCAACCGTGATAGTTGGTTCCATCATAAGCCAAATAAATAAAATACCTTTGCACGCCGATTCCTTATTTTAGGGTTTTCGAGTGCAAAAGTAGTCATTTTTTTCATTCATACGTCGAAGGAGTCGTACCAAATGCATCTACAAAATGTTTGCGGAACGTCGGGATATCATTGTACCCCACCATTTCGGCCACTTCCTGCACCGCATATTGTTTCGTTTTCAACAGCACTCCGGCACGACGCATACGTACACCTCTGATCAGTTCTATAATGGTATAGTCGGTACTTTGCTTCACTTTTCGGTAGAGAGTGGGCTGGCTCATATTCATTTCCGCTGCCAGTTTCTTCACACTGAAGTCCGCCTCGCAAATATTCTCTTCTACAATTTTGATAACGGCTGTGATAAACGGATCTTCCGTCTTCACTTCCTCACCCGTCTGTTCCTGCTCGTTCGCGGCAATCGTATCTGTTCCCGGCAACTTGAACAATTTCGTATACATCTGCTTCAATGTCTGGCGACCGTTAATCAGATTACTGACTTTCGCTTTCAGAATGCCCGGAGTAAAAGGTTTCAGCACATAATCATCCGCACCCAACTCTAATCCGCGAATAATGTCATCATCCTCCACCTTCGCTGTCAGCATAATAAAAGGAATACTGCATGTTTCCGGATTCTCCTTTACCTCACGGCAACATTCAAAGCCGTCTTTAACCGGCATCATAACATCACTGATAATCAAATCGGGCATCTCCTTGGTTGCCATATCTACCCCCTCCTGACCATTCGTTGCCATCAGCAGGTTATATTCATTGCCAAACAGCACTTTCAGATAGAGGCGGATATCTTTATGGTCTTCTACAATCAATATCGTCTTTTTATTTCCACCCACTGCAGAGGGTGCTGCTTCTTCAGGCGTCTCCTCCGTAAAAAGTGGTAATTGCTGATCTTGTTTTACTTCTGTATCCTCTATTATCACCTCCTGTTTCGATAGTTCTTCAGCCGATGCCGGTTCTGCCACATCCGGCAGTTCCTCCGGATCGGTAAACTGAATATTCGGGTTATTTTCGAAGACAGCTCTGTCGACAGGAAGATTCACCGTCACTTTCGTACCTTTTCCTTCGGCACTTTCAAGAGCAATCGTTCCCAAATGCGCTTCCACCATCTGCTGCATGATAGTGAATCCTAATTGTGCAGCTGATAAATCATGCCCCAATCCCTCATCCTCTCTCATCAGTTGTTCGGCGGTTCTCACTTTTTCTTTTCCATTATCTTCTATTACCAGACTGACATAATGCCTGTTGTCACTTACGATCTCACAGACAGATAAGGAAACGACTCCTGCATAATGCGTATGAGTGAAAGCATTCGTCAGCAGATTATGAATAATAAATTCGACCTTCTTTTTATCCACATAGAATTCCGTCTCCTTCTTGATTCTCTTCTCGCAATGAAAATCAATGGTGTATGCCTTCAACAGATCTCGGATACCCAAAAGAGAACTGTCGATCATCTTGTCTACCGAATACGGAGCAACCTTCAGTTTTTCTTCCAGATCTCCCTGTCCATATACCGACATTAGCTGGTCGCAAGCATCCACCATACGAAGTGAATTCCGGTATGCCACTTGCAGAGAAAATTTCGAAATCTGAAAGTTATCTTTCTGCAAATCCTTCAGCGGAGCGATGATAAGCGACAACGGAGTACGCAGTTCCTGCACAAACAGCATAAGCAAGCGGTTCCTCATCGCTTCTATCTCTTTCTTCTGCTCCCGCTTCAACTTTTCCATGTTTAGGTTTTCCTTCAATATCATCTCCCGATCGCGATGCATCTGTTTACGCTGATCCCTCTTTCTGAAATAGCCATAGAAGAAATAAGATAATCCGAGCAGTAACAAACCATATATGATATAAGCCCATATCGTCTGATACCACTTGCCCTTCACTACGAGAGGAATCTCGATCAACTCTCCCTCTTTTCCATCCGGGAAAACAAGTTTTGCTTGCAAAGTATATTTTCCGGCAGACAATCCATTGAACCACAAACCTTCCGCAAGTGGTATCATCTTCCAGTCTTTATCCACTGGAAGCAGACGATAGGCAATTTTGCGCTGTGCCAGTCCGTAGCGCAAGTCGGAGAAGTACAAATGAAAATCATTATTATCGGAAGCGAACGCCAGCTTCTCCTGCCTTTCCGGAGAAACAGACAGAATTATCTGCCCGTTCCGTTTCTCTCCGGCCAGCACTGTTTCTCCGCCGACTTCCACGTCCGTCAGCATCAGATGCTTCTTGCCGCTGTCTCCTTTCGTAGCAGACGGATCAAAGAAAATCAGTCCCCACGAATTCGCCCATAGCAAGCGCCCATCATTCAAACGGCATACCGCACTACAGTTTCCCGCTGACAGATAATTATAGAAAGCTTCCTGTCCGTTTCTGATTGTCATCACGCCGACATTGTTTCCTGCCCAGGTATTTCCGATATGATCATCGACCATACAACTGACGTGTCCGTTTGTCAATCCGTTCCGCAAGGTATAAACCGATTCTATTTTTTCTTTTTCTCTTCCGTCGATGCGGACAACGACATTCAGATAAGCCGCATAAATCTGATTATAATTATTCACATAGATGGTACGGACACCGGCTTCCTCCAGCCCGTTCTCCTTTTCGTAGTTTCCTTCCACCCGTATCTGGTTACCGGTCGTTTCAATCCTCTTCAGTCCTTTGTCTGTACCGATCCACACATTACCTTCCTTATCTTCGGCTACTGCAAATACACTCTTGATTTCACCGGGCAGTCTTATACTCTTACATCCGTGAGTTTTCGGGTCAACCTGTATCAATCCATTCGAAGTACCTACCCACAAACGGTTCCAGGAGTCCAGGCAGAAACAATGAATAATTGTTTCCATTTTCCCGCCTTCGCTGTTTTTCAATTGAAAAGTTTCTATGCCTTCCGTAAGCGGATTGACAACGACTACTTCTCCGAAATTATTGCCCAGCCAGATATTTCCGTTCCTACCTTTATATATATGGTAATGCCCGGAGAAACCGGGCCCTTTTTTCCAAGGCTCAAAATGTGTATCCATCGAAAGCATCGGAGTAGTACTTCTCATAATGCCCCCGTCAGTCACCGTCAGCCAGACATATCCTTTCAAATCTTCAACTATACCGTCTACTCTGGACTTAAAAATCTGCCGCACCCGGCTATACATACTATCGCTGATATCAAATTTCACCACTCCGCCACCAAAGGTACCCACCCAGAGAATCTGCTGTTTATTATCCCATAGCAGACTGGTCATCTTATTTTCAATTCTCGAATGGAATGCTTTCTCATTCTGCGTCAATAGTGTCAAAGTAAACGGACTCTCACACAAATACTGGTTCTCAAAATGCAATTTGTATAATCCGTCCCAAGTAGTCAGATAAAATGTCTGCTTATCTTTCATCACCATATCCGTGACATATGAATTGGAGAAATCCGACTGATCACCTCCTTCGAGAGAGATCACCCGTTCCTTATGCGTTTTAAGGTCATAACATACAATGTCATTCCATAATCTGCAAATCCACAAATATCCCTGCCGCAAAAAGAGTCTGTTCACTACATTATATTCTCTGATCAGAGCACTCTTTTTCGTTACAAAATCATAATGCATCACCTTTTCACGATCAACAGAAAAATACAGATTTGTTTTTCCGTCCGTACAAAGATTGGCAACTTTCCCTTTTATCAAAGGTTCGGGATTCAATGTACAGAGTACAAAATCATCTTTTCCTTCTTTCTTACGGATGGGATGTGATTCAAACAATCCTTGCGAAGTAGCCAGATACAAGTTTCCGTCATACCAACAAAAATCATGAATCTCTTTAAGTTTCAATGGCCGGTCAAAACGTACAGGCAAATATTTTTCAATCTCTTTGTCAAAACAAGTCATTCCTCCCTGATAAAGTAAAGCATAATATAAACCGTCGGGAGCTTCCTTCAGCGTTTTTACAGCCTGATGCAGAGGAACAGAGAGAGAGTCGATGCTCATAATAAGGGGATAATCACGGAATCTGAAGCCGTCATAACGGGAGATTCCCTTATCGGTGGAGAACCACATAAAGCCTTCGCTTCCGTAACAAACATGATAAATTGTATTATTTCCGACTCCGTTTTTAATGACTAGCGGTTCCAGGTCCCAGTGGATATCTATAGAGTATGTCGGGAGAAAACCCGTCAGCAGTAGCAACAGAAAGAAGAACTTCCTCATATCTTAATTGTATTTTGTTTATGTGTATTGGCAGATAAAGATAGATAATTTAATCATTAGCAAACCGTATAACAACTGTTTTTTAGCAATAATTCACAATAAAATAAAAGCCCGCCGATCCGTAAAAGAATCGGCGGGGCTCCTCATTGTTTGTTTCTTAATTGTCTGAATGACTAAAGCGATACTATTGTTTGCTGTTTGGTTCCTCTTTTAGTTTGATGGAATCTCCTTGCACGGCGCAAGGAGTCCTCTTATATAGTTGTATATATTGTAACGTAATACCTAAAATCAATCAATTAGTGTAGTATTTTAATTGGCTGCTTTGGAAAGAGTAAAGCTATAAGTTCCCTGATTGTTTTTAAAGTTGTAATTGCCTTTAAAGTTTACCGGAACCTTTACGAGACAATTGTTCTGGTCGCTCACACGGAAATAAAGATAAGAAGTTGAACTGAATACGCTGCTGCCTTCGGCAGTGGTAGATAAAGAAGCTCCGTAACCTTGCCAGTTGAACAGATCAGTTGAAGAAGAATATGTAGTACCTATATAGTATACGGCATCTTTATCTATATTAAAGTTGAGTGAAACACACAATGCGAATTGTTCTACGAAAGCACCGCTTCTGGTACGGGCCTGATATTCGGCGGTCATCTTTACTTCTTTTCTGTCACTACCTGTACCGTAGTATCCTTCGGAAGTTTCAGATTCACAGTTACGAACCGTATTTCCGTTCTGACGAAGTGCTTCAAGTACACTTGCCATTTCTTCTGCAGTCACAGAAGGTACATCGCCTACTTTTGAATCAGTAGTTGCAGTTTGTATACCATATAAAGATATCATGGATTCAAAGCTTGAAGAGTTGTCTTCAAAACTATCACTTTCAGCATTAGAACATGCTACAAAAGTTAATGCCAATACACATGCGAAAAAGAATTTAATTGATTTCATATTAGTTCCTCCTAATTATTACTTGTTTGTTTAACTTGCTTGCGAATTGTTGTTTGCCAGTTCGCGGTCATTTTACACTTCTTATTGTTTATTTGCTCATGTTCCTTAGGAGGGAATCTTTAAACTTAAGTTGTCTTATTTGTCTTTCCTTATTTGTTTGTACATTGCAAACATAGGTGTTTTATTCAATAGAAAAAACTTTTTAGAAGGAAAAATGAATGAATTACCACTCTTTAACGAAGGAAATACAGCTTATTCAAGCGTTTGAATAAGATATGCAAGTGTTAAAACACCACTCATCTGCAAATCATTCAAAACAGGCGATAAAAATACCATCTATCACCCATGAATTATACACCACCTATAAAAGAATGATTTACCACTTCACTTATTAATTTCCATTGCAAGCGAAGAAAAGAAAGATGAATCCACCAATTAACGTCTATTCAGATAACAGCTACTTTTGTAGCATCAACAAACAAAACCCATCATGCGATGAAAAAGAAAAGAATCTTATTTTTGTTCGTTACCTTGTTTGCTTCTACCTTATTATATAGCCAGGTAGTCGGAGTGAAAACGAATCTTGTAATGGACGCGATGAAAATGATCAATCTCGGAGCCGAAGTCGGTCTGAGTAAGAAGTTAACTCTGGACTTGTATGCCAACTATAATCCGTGGAAATACAAAGATCAGAAGATGATGAAGATGCTCGCCATCCAGCCGGAACTCCGCTACTGGTTCTGCGACAAGTTCAACGGACATTTCGTGGGATTCCATGTACATGGAGGCGTTTATCAGGCTGCCGCCATCAATATGCCCTGGGGCATCTGGCCGGAACTGGAAGACCACCGCTTCAAAGGACACTTCTATGGTGCAGGCATTTCCTACGGTTACCAGTGGATTCTCGCCAAGCATTGGAATCTGGAAGGAAATATCGGTGTAGGTTATGCACGTGTCAAGTACGAGCAGTTCGAATGCAAGACATGCGGTGAGAAAGTAAGCGAAGGACATAAAAACTATGTAGGTCCTACAAAAGCTGCTATCAGTTTAATCTATTTATTCTAAAACAAAACAAATATGAAAAAGATATTATGCATACTCTTCTGCCTGCTGCCTGTATTGGGCGGGAAAGCGCAGACACTCTACAGAGATCAGGTGCGTATAGAAAAAGAATCTATCACGCGTAATGAAGATAATAATGTGCTAAGCATCGATATGGATATCGTGATGCAGGAAAATCTGAAACTCTCCTCCAATCATGTAGCTACACTCACTCCATTTCTCGAATCAAACGGACGTACCAAGATATTGCCGTCTATCGTAGTTTACGGACGCAAACGTGAAATAGTAAATCGCCGCAATAATATAACTCCGACTCCGGAGAGCATTTACAGCACCATCCGTCGTAAACATAACAAAGAGCAGATTGTAAACTACCGGCAACAATTTCAGTTCGAAGCATGGATGCGCGATGCGGAAATGAAACTAAATATTGATGTATGCGGCTGCTGCGACCTGCAAGAGGAGACCGGTGGTGAATTAATCACCCGTCTGAACATTTCACCCCTGCAAATACAGCCGTCCATTTCTTATATCACCCCACAGGCAGAAGCCGTGAAGCACCGTGCCATCGAAGGAAGTGCCTTCCTTGATTTCCCGGTCAACAAGACTATCATTTATCCGGAGTATCGCCGTAACACAGCAGAGCTGGCCAAAATACGTGCTACCATTGACAGTGTACGCAATGATGACAAGACTACACTTAGCAGTATAAGAATTCACGGTTATGCGTCACCGGAAGGCAGTTATGCCAACAATACCCGACTGGCGAAAGGTCGTACACAGGCATTGGTAGATTATGTGACCAGTTATTACAAGTTCGATACGAAACTGATTACTTCCGAATATACTTCCGAAGACTGGGACGGATTCCGCAAGTTTATCGTGGCATCTTCATTGGAGAAGAAAGACGATATCTTGAAACTGATGGATGATTCCACGTTGGATATAGACAAGAAAGAACGTCAAATCGCCCAATTGGCAGGTCCGCAAACCTATAAATACATATTGGAAGAATGTTATCCGGCTTTGCGCCATTCAGATTACACGGTCAACTATACCGTGCGCGGATTCAATCTTGAAGAGACCAAAGAGATTATCAAGACACGTCCGCAACTGTTGAGCCTGCAGGAAATTTACCGGATCGCAGAAAGTTGCCAGCCGGGAAGCGAAGAGTTCAACCATTCATTCCAAGTAGCAGCCACCATGTTCCCGGACGATCCTATTGCCAACCTGAACGCAGGGGCCATGGAGATTCAAAAAGGCGGCGACCTGACAGCAGCCAAGAAGCATCTTGCCAAAGCTGATCAGAAAGCAGCAGAAACACAGAATAACCTGGGAGTCATCGCTCTGCTGGAAGGCAACTATGATGCAGCGGAGAAGTATTTCAATGCAGCCAAAGCAGCCGGTCTTGCTACTCAGACTGACGCAAACTTGAAAGAATTAAAAAGAAAGAAGAATTATCCCACAAAATAATAAGACACAGACAAGTTTTGTTTTTACCCCAATAATTTTATTATTAATAATTTAAAACCCAAAAACAAACAGGAACGCACCACCTGAGAAGGCAGTGCGTTTTTTATATCATTAAATTCCCATTCAACGAACTAAAAAACAGATTTTATCAGTACTTTTATCTGATAAATCAATAATTTTGCAGATAGAATACCAATATCAAAGTAGAATAAGATGGAACAACTCGAAGTAATACAAAGTAAGATTTACGACATACGTGGGCAAAAGGTGATGCTAGACCGTGATTTAGCAGAAATGTATGGAGTCGAAACACGGGCTTTAAATCAAGCGGTGAAACGCAATACAGACCGTTTCCCGGTGGATTTCATGTTTCAGTTGACAGATGAAGAAACGGAAATTTGGAAATCACAAATTGTGATGTCCAATTCTATAAAGATGGGCGTTCGCCGGAATCCTTATGTGTTTACAGAATTAGGCGTAGCAATGCTTAGTAGTGTGCTCAACTCAAAGACGGCAATACAAATAAATATGGGCATAATGCGTGCTTTCGTTGCGGCTCGTCAGTTACTGTTAAACCCGCCGACCGACCCAGTACGTGAGCTTCAAAGCGAAGTCAAGGAACTAAAGGAGTACATCGAGGAAGTATTTGCAGACTATAACGACATCAACGATGACACCCGGATGCAGTTAGAACTTATTAATCAGACCTTAGCTGAGTTACAGGCACAAAAGGCTTTGGCAGACAAGCCGCGTAATCCTATCGGCTTCATTACTCCTAAGAAGAGATAATAAACAGGCTGTCCGATTGGCTGTCTCATTGGCATAAATCAATAATAAAAAAATACTTGTTTTTGTCTATTCGTTATCTCTTGTTTTCATTGGTTGAAATACTGTTCCGCTGATTACTCGCAAAGGATAGGGAATGGATTATCGCTGAACTTACAAGAAGTCTATTACAAAGAAAACGCACCACCAAAAAAGGCAGTGCATTTTTTATATTCAGATGATTCAGCCTCTTCAGCCACACTCCACAACCGCCTGCCAACGGGCAAAAGCGGCTGAAAGCACCCCTCGAAAAAGACACCTTCCGGCCTTCAGCCCCTTCAGCCGAAAAATCACCGGAGCGTCGGCTGATCTCTGGATGTCCCGTAAAATCCGGGGACAGGCACATAGATCGGCTGATTGCGCAGACCAATATTCTGCAACTTACCTTCCCGGCAAATTCTCCGGATATGAATCATAGCCGTAGAACGCAACATGCCGCACAATGCCTGGAAGTCGCTGCGCTGCATCATCTGATGTGTACTGAAATATCCCTTCAGCAACATGTCAATTTCCACTTCCGACAGTTTGGCTGAATGAAAATTCTTCTTCAGCTGCTTTACCTTAATTAATCCGATTGAGTTTTTCAATTTCTGATCCGAGCGAAAGCGGATCGCTTTCAACTTTATTTTCATATTCCGGCGTGGGGTATCGGCAGCGATCTCTTCCGTAGCAGTCAGCGTAGGATAAAAATACCCGATGCCGTCCAGATGGATCTGCCGTCCTTCGCCCAATTCCTCTCCCATTACTTGAGAAAGCGCATCCAGCACTGCCCTCACATCTACCTCGTTCAGCGTGCAGCGGGATTGAATCTTACTCCTGATTTCGTCCGTATCGACCTGACCATTGTAAGCAATACGAGGATGGAATCTTTTTTTCTTCGGTTGGTCCGGTGATACCGGATTCTCATACCAGTCAAATAATATAGCCATAGCTTTTCTTTTATATAAGTACTTCTGATCTGTTATTCCTATAGAAACTTCCGATGAAAGAAGCCTCATCTTCAGCGGCTAACGAACTATGACTGCCCGGCTAATGGAGATTAGCCGATTGACTAATGAAGGATAGCTGTTCAGCTAATCTTCATTAGCCTCTGATGTTTGCGGCTCCAAAGTTATAACATAAAGGCAGGAAAACCTAATGTTTCCTACGCTATTTCATAAACAGAAGTACTTGGAAGATTCTTGCGGAAACACTTGCAAACCCCTATCCTCAGATGGTAACTTTGATGCACGAAACTTATAAAAAACAACAGATATGATGGAAAAAGTAACCCAAATGATTGCCATGCTGATAAAGGCGTGGAAAACAGAGAACGTATTTATGCCAAACGCCGCAGCCATTACCGGCAGCACTGAAGTCAAATCTCCGGAAGCCCCTCCCCTGCCGGCAGCACCGGAACCTCCCGTCCCCGCTATGCCCGAAGCGAAGCAGCAGCCCTCCAATGGTTCCGCCTGCCTGACGGAGCGGGTAAACTCCTTTTTGCGGGCCAACTATGACTTCCGCTACAACCGACTGACGGAAGAAACCGAATTTCGCCCATTAAGCGGAACCAACAAAGAATTCCGTCCCATCGGGAAACGTGAACTGAACACGCTCTGCATGGAAGCTCATGCGGAAGGTATCTCCTGCTGGGATAAAGATGTGAGCCGCTACATCTATTCCACTCAGATCGGAGAGTACCATCCCTTCCGGCTTTACATGGACGAACTGCCTCCCTGGGACGGCATCGACCGATTGACTCCGCTTGCCCGGCGTGTATCTGCCCTGCCCTTATGGATAAAGGGATTCCACACATGGATGCTGGGACTTGCCGCCCAATGGACAGGAAAAACGGGCGTCCATGCCAACAGCGTAGCCCCCATCCTGATAAGTGCTGAACAGGGACGGATGAAGTCAACTTTCTGCAAGTCTCTGATGCCCAGAGTGCTGCAACGTTACTATATGGACAATCTGAAACTGACATCAGAAGGACAGGCAGAACGGCTTCTATCAGAAATGGGACTCATCAATCTGGATGAATTCGACAAATATGCGGAAAAGAAGATGCCGCTTCTGAAAAATCTGATGCAGATGTCGAGCCTCCACGTCTGCAAAGCTTACCAACGTAATTTTCGGGACTTGCCACGTATCGCTTCTTTTATCGGAACTTCGAACCGTTTCGATCTGATGAGTGATCCGACAGGCAGCCGTCGTTTCTTCTGTGTGGAAGTAGAAAAGCCGATAGATTGTGAGGGAATCGAGCACGAACAGATTTTTGCCCAACTGAAGGCGGAGCTTGCCGACGGGCATCCGTATTGGTTCAGCAAAGAAACGGAGCGGGAAATTCAACAGAACAATGCTCCCTTTTATCGCACCAGCTCAGCCGAAGATGTATTTTTCAGTTGTTTCCGCATGGATGCCTCGGCAGAAGAGAAATATTTGCAACTTTCCGCAGCCGACATTTATAAAGAACTGAAGAAACGGAATGCCGCCGCTCTACGAGGTTTCAATCCGAACCACCTGGCACAAGTCTTAATAAAACTAGGAGTAGAACGGAAGCACACGGAATACGGAAATGTATATTTGGTGGTACGCCGATAAGTCAATTTTAACATCCCGGCTGAAAGCACTGAAAGCAATATTTTTTATTTCCCGGTAGTGCTTTCAGCCGAAATGCCGATAAACAGAGGGATACGGCAAGGCTGAACAAGCTGAATCCCAACAGGTGGCATCCTTCAGACTTCCTCACAGCGCACCATGTCCCAGCCGCGAAACTGGATCAGCAACCGGTGAAAAGTCGTCCTCGACGCCAATTGTCGGGCCACTTTATCTTCGCTGTATTGAAGAAGTTGGCGATGCCCTTCGTCGGCTTGCATTGCAAGTTCCGCATCGGTAGCGGTGCGGGCAGCGTATTTGAGTTCGATGATGTAGCTGTGCTCAATGTCCGGATAGCGCTGCTTGTCGGGCAACAGGAAGAAATCGCAGTAACCATAGTTCATTTCCAGTTCCGGTTCTACCAGATAATAGGAAGCAAGAGCAAGATAGGCTTTGAGGAAGCCTTGCAGATTTCGCTCTCCTTCCATGCCGTCACGAACGGAGGAGTTTTCGCGATAAGCACAGGCGATGGATTCGAAAAATGGCTTCCAAACGCCATCGTAAGCGAGATCGTCTATCTGATCTTTCAAACGAGAAAGATCTAACGGATGAGCCTGCTGATAATATTCGCGCAGAAAGCCGAAATATTGCTCACGCACACAATGATTGGGAATGCACATTCGCAGGCGATCTCCGCGTGTGCCACACATGGTGAGCAATCCGTAATAATAGAGCAGGCTGCGAAAATTGTCGACATCCGCTACCCGTTCTGCCGGAAACGAAGTATGGAGGTTCACCAAAATCTCTCCTTTCGCCGCTATCTCCTCAATGGTACTCATGCGACTTCCTTCGTGAGCGCTGTCATGGTCGATACGGGCAAGCATCTTTAACTTACTGTAATCGGTACGGATGTTTTTGTCAACCATTTCTTCGGGGGAACGATGAAAATCAAACTGGCTACGTAAATAATATAAAGTCATATCACAATTAAAAACTCTATCATCTCCCAAGCTCATTCGTGCAAAACAATAATTATCATACCAAGGCTTCATTTCCGCTATCATCGCCTCAATATCACCGGGCAATGCATCGTTTTCCTGATAATACCGAAACATTTCGCGTACTTCCGTTTCACTGAATCCCATCATAGCATTAAAGCGGGAATCAGTCGATATATTCCAGTCTATATTGTATCCGCTGGACAGGTCATCCAGCGTGACCGGACTAACCCCCATCAGGAATATACGGTGAACATACCTTTATATTGCTTGAAATATTCACGATAAAAGCCACTGGCATGTGTCAGATCGTGAAACATCTTCTGACCGTGTTCGCTCAATATGACATTCGTGAAGTTATCGCATTCATCTATAATAAGGTATAAGGGATACCCCTTGGCTTTTGCCTTCAGTTCGATATAAGACAACTTTGCCTTGGCGCTGCTTATACTTTCGACAGTCGACTTGAAATCCGGATCGTAGAAAGAAGCGTAATCATCTGCGAACTGATTGATGACAAGACTGGAATATTCATTGAAACTAGCCATCATGCCATCTCCCGGAACAGAACAACCGGCTTTCGAGAAATCGAAATAAAGTACCTGATAGTGGTTTCTCTGATCAGTGGGATGAGCGCCAATCCACAAATCACCGAAATACCTGTCGAAGTTGTCCCGCTGCAACAGGTCATAATAAGTACGCATCATGCTCAGGAACAGGCTTTTTCCAAAGCGACGGGGACGGGTAAGGGAAAGATAACTCGGCATTCTTTCGATAAGAGGCAGGTATATGGTCTTATCCACAAAATAAAAATTGTCGTTCCTCAACCGGTTGAAATCCGATATTCCGTAAGGTATTCCTTTCAATCGATTCATATTGGCTGACCTTTTTATAATTAACATGAACAAAGTTAGTTTATTCCATGAGATTAAACAACGATTTGCAAAGATAATGTTTTCTATCTGCTATGGCTCCCCCTGTTCAGCACCCATTCTTGATACTCATTCTTGCTATTGATTACCATTATTCTCATGTAGTGGATTCACCTGCCACTAAAAGCCCAATCTGAGATGATGGCAGAATCATTCAAAGTCGAAGACAGAAGGGCTAATTTGCTCAATCAGCACAAATAGTTGCATATTCTAGCCAAGAACAAAGAAATAAAATAAAAAAAGATCGGATTTTATAACGGTGGTAAAAGCAAAATAAGGGTGGCAAAACATTCATCCGAGCTGAAAATCGTTCAAAAAGCGACTGATTCACCCATCAAAAAAGACCATTTCAAAGATTGACAAAAACACCTTAAAATTTGAAAAAAACACCGATTAGCAATCTCGCATTTCCCCCATATCTTTGCAATGTCGATAAGGGACAAAGGTTCCTTAGCCAAAGACAAGAGAATTAAAACAAACAAGTATAGTAACAAACAAATAAAAGTAACATTGCCTATAAAGAACAAACAAAAAGAATGCCCCCCTCGGAAGTATCTCTTATTCCTTATCATATAATAGGGACTTCCAACCAAAAGAACTGATGTTTAACAAAACAAACGACCCTCATCTCTCGGATGACTCTCACCCCAAAAAATCAAAAAACAAAAAACAGCATTGCTATACATATTATATAGTATATGCGACCATAAAAAAGAATTATTGCATCACACATTAAAATCAAAACGAAAATGAAAGTAAAAAATTTATTATTAGCAGGTTTGGCAGTAGCAGCCATGACAGCTTGTAGCAACAATGACATTGACGAGATCGTTGATAACGGTACTCAACCAACAACAGGTGAAAAAGCGAGCATGAAAATCAATTTCACATTCGCTGATTCAGGAACAGGAACCAGAACTGTTACAGCAGGTGGTACAGACGCAGGCGAAGAATTTGAATGGAAAGCAGCAGATATTACTGTAGTACTTAACTATGATCGCGGAGACAAGCGTATCGTAACAAAAAATTTGAAACTGGAAAAAGAGCCTGCTGACAATGGCAAAGTTGCACAATATTCAACTGAACAATTTGAAGTAGATGGTAGTGCTGGTGGTACTGATATTTACGCATTCGTTAATCCTAGTGATGCATTGATAGCCAGCCTTAGCACTGCAGACTTGGCTACGTTGGCAGTAAATAAAATAGCATCATTGCCTGCAACTTTAGATTACCTGACTGGAACTGGTTTAGCTGCTGAATCAAACAGTTTCCTCATGACCGGTACAGCAATGAATCAAAAATTGACTTATGGAGAAGTTGTTACTGTTCCTATTACTGTTAGCAGAGTTGTTGCCAAATTAGATGAAATGACAGAAGCAACAAAAGCATATCCTATCTCTGAAACTTCTGAACTGACTAACAAGGATGCTATCACTATCAAGATTACTGAGCATTCTTATTCAAATTTATCTGATGATTCTTACGCACTGAAAGCAAGTACTTCTATCACTAGCAGCTATCTACAACCATATATTGCACAAAATAATACAGCATCATACGACAGTTACAAGTGGATTGCAGCTGGCAATACATACTGCTATGAAAACTTCGGTAATGAAACTCCGACTCGCGTTCATTATGTAGGAGAAGTATTATTCGACGGTGAAGCTATTACAACAGACTTCTATGTTTGGGCTAGATTTGAAGGTGCTGCTAAAGTAGTTACAGCATACAAAAATTGGGAAACATTGACAGCTGCTGTTTCAATTCCAGAAGAATTTAAAACAAATGATCAAGTTTTGAAAGAAGCTTATGGAGTGAAAAGATATAAATCAGGTCGTTGCTACTATGAAGCAGAAATCCTGCATGCAACTGAAGGAGCATCTATCATCCGCAACAACTGGTACAAATTGTCTGTTAGAACCATTAGTGATTTAGGAACGCCAGATCCAGTTAAAGAACCGGAAGATAAAAAGACATATCTGATTATCAATGCTAACGTAGAGCCTTGGACAGTAAACATTAACGATTTCGATCTCTAATCTAATTATACATATTTGGGGAGGGATTCTTTCCTCCCCAAATATTTTTCCTTCTACATCAAAAGTAGAGCATCATATTCAAACAAAACATACGCTTCTCCACAAAAGCATAAAAAGAAAAGATAATGAAACGAACACTAACTACCATACAGAAAAAAGCAAGCAAAGTATTGTTACTTGCAATATTGGCTGGTGCAATTACATCCTGCGATTCAGTGTTGAATTACAATGAAGATTGCGACATCGAATATTGTGTAAAATTCAAGTATGACTATAATATGGAAGAAGTAGACGTTTTTGCAGAACAAGTAAGAACGGTTTCTCTTTACGCTTTTGATGAAAATAACAATCTTGTTTATCTGAAAACAGATGAAGGTGAACAATTGGGTGACGGAAATTATGTTATGAATGTAGACATAGATCCCTCCCAGTATCGTTTGATTGTATGGGCCGGGTTAAATGATGAATCATTTGCATATCCATTGTTATACCCTAACCAATCAAATATTGAAGAATTAAATGTAAAAACATTACGCAAACAAGCCACTCGAAGCCACACTGAAGAGGAAAAGGGACAATATATTGTAGAAAGCAGTCTCCATTCACTTTGGCACAGCGAAGTTAAAAAAGGAGTTACCACTCGTAACGGAAAACAGCAGATCACCAATGTGTCATTAGTAAAAAACACCAATACTATACACATCGTAGTTGCACAAGTCAATCAGTCCGGGGGACCGATAACAAAAGCATTGACAGAAAAAACATTTGAATGTGCAATTTATGATGACAATGGCTACATGAATTATGACAACTCACTACTCGAAGATAATCTATTGACGTACAAGCCCTACAATATACAATCAGAGATGGTTACCACTCATGCTTTTAGCACAACTGGTGAACCTGCAAAAGAATACAATGGGGTTAGCAGTGATTTGAGTATAGCAAGACTTGTAGAAGGTCAGAAACCAGAGTTAACAATAAGAAACTCAACAACACAAGAAGTTTTATTCCACAGTTCAGACCTCATAGAGTACTTCAAAGAAGTAGATGCCGAAAAATATAAAAATCGGAACTATACACTTCAGGAATATCTAGACCGAGAAGACGAATATACAATAAAGATATTTGTAGACGAAAAGCTTGCACTGATTAAAACTGTAATCGATGTAAATGACTGGATTATCCAAATCAATGATATTGAACTTTAAAAGACAAACAGTATGAAAAAGTACTTCTACATATTCATATTATTCTTTATACAAGCGACAGTTCTCTCTTGTACGGATGAAGAAATCTATGAATCACCTACTGATGGTAAAAGCAGTATAAAGATAACACTTAATGTTCCGGTAGACAATGGAAAGACCCGTGGATTAATCTATGGACCAGACGAGGTTCCAGTAGATGGTGAAAGCGAAATAAAAGACATATACGTCTTGGCTTTTGACAAAGAAAGTAAGTCGTATTTAGGAAAATTCCAATCATATATAACTAATAATACATTAGTTGCAAACGTCAATTTAACAGAAGATGAGTTTAAAGAATTAACCATCGTAGTCTTAACTAATTTGGAAAAGTTGACGAATGGTTACGAAATTATTGGTCAAATCAATGCTTTTGAAAAAGGAGCCCAATCAAAGGAAGAAATACTGAAGTCTCTCAAATATACATTCAACGAGATATGGGACCTTAACGGTCGTCCTCTTCCGATGTGGGGAGAAACAGACATTACTCCGGTAAGAAACAGCATTGCAACTGGAGAAGTCAATTTGTATCGTGCCATATCTAAAATTAATGTAGTCGTTAATTATGGAAAAGGTAGAAAAAAGGATGGAGTAGAAGTATTCAAGTTGAAAAGCGTCCGTGTATATTATGCCCGTACTAGTGGATTAGTAGGTTCATTGTACGCACCACAGCATAATGAGGAAGGCTCAAATACTATTACCAACCCTTCTATCCCTGAAGACGTAAGCTATTTCCCTAGATATAACGAAAATGCGGAAAATAACTTATTGTTCACAGAAAGCCAAGAAGGTGGTAGCTATGCTATTGAAAATAAAATATATGTTCCCGAATCTGATCAGAAAAATACAGAGGAACCAATGTGCCTTGTTGTAGGCGGTTACTATATGGGAAGTGATAAAGAAACTTATTACCGTGTAGACTTCAAACAAGGGAACAAAGGAAGTGAGTACTATAATGCAATCCGTAACCATATATATACATTCAACATCAACAATGTGACTCGTCCTGGTACAGATGAACCAGACCCAGCTTTAGATCATGTGGTGGTTGGCATGGATGTAACAATCAAAGATTGGACAACAGAATGGATGAGAGGTATTGGTGGACAATATACTTTGGATGTAAGTACAGGTGGATTTGTATTAACAGCAGGAGCTTCATCAAGCCCGCTCATTATTAATACAACACATAATGAAGGTTGGGAAGCCGAAAGTCTATCAAGCTGGATTACTTATACGAAAACAGAAGAAGGAATCCTTATTAAGGTTACTGAGAATAGCGGTGGTGAACGTCGCGGTTCAATAATAGTAAAAAGTGGTAATTTAGAAAAAGTTATCACCATCCGCCAAAGAGGAAAAGGTACTGCTAACAGCTATATTGTAAGTGACGATGGACACCAGATGGAACAACAATTAATCGTTACTGTAAAAGGTAATGGTGAGGTTGGCCTTGTAGCCGATGGCGTTGCATTAGAAGAAAAAGATCCCTATATCGCAGCAGAGAACATCGGTGATGTTAAGATCATTTGGGAGACAGCTGATGGATTGGTTACAATCGCAGAAGAAAATGGTAAAGCTAAGCTAGATATGGAAAGCGGCACTATTAAATATAAAGTTAATTTAGCCTGTAAAAATTCTGATATTGAAGCTAGCAACACTCTGAATAGTCAAAACTACAAAGGTGGGAATGCGTTGATCGGAGCTTTCGGTAAGAATCAGGATGGTAGCGTGAACTATAATGACTTATTATGGTCATGGCATATCTGGGTATGTCCAGATATTGATACAGACAAAGATGGTTATATTGGAGAGACAGAATTAGCAGCCATAGATCAGAAATGGGCTACTGGCTATACATTTATGGATCGCAATATGGGAGCATTGAGTAACAAGCCAGGAGTACCATCATTAGGACTGCTTTACCAATGGGGACGTAAAGATCCATTCATTGGAGCAGCGAGAGTTAGTACTGAGCAAGTTAACAATCAGATGTACACTCATCTTCCTCTTGAAAGCTATGGCTATAATTGGCATAATTCATCAGGAAACATGACTATTGAGGAAACGACCAAAGCACCCACCACCCTAATTAAGGGAATTATTACAGGTATCGACTATGCATCTCTTTGGGGAACTGCTACGGGACTAAAAGGTGAAACGAATGCCGGTAATAAGACAATATACGATCCATGTCCTTACGGATACCGTGTACCTAATGTAGCTGCTATTATATTCAAAGGGAAACCATATTCAGGTGCAAGTAGTTCAACTAGTGAAGACGCCAATTGGTATTCCAATAATGAATTTTGGCCGTTGCAAACAAATGGATCAGAAGGTGGCTGGACTAAGTATAAGCAAGTAACAGATCAAAGTTCTTATGGTTTTTGGTTAAGATATGATAAACATGATAGTGAACCTAATATTACTCAATATAGTGATACTAATAAAAAGAATAACCAGCAAAGCACTGAAGATAACAGAATAACATGGTTGCCTTTAAGTGGTGTTTATGATGGAGATGTAAATCAACTAGCATTAGTCGATAATCAGAATTCACTACTAACTAATAGCATTATGTGGACCAATTCTTCTGTTACCGTAAACGGTAACGACCGTCCGGCTGGATTATTCTTACATGGTGTACAAGCATCTTCATCAATTGATGGAAATCACTTCCACAAACTAAAAGAAAGCGGAAATAATAGTAACCTTTACGCAAAACCTCAACATGCCGGTGCTCTACGCTGCGTAAGAGACGTCAAGGTTGATATGGGAGAGGAAAATGCTATTAAAATGCCAGATGATGTTTATTTAGAAGCAACGGCTGGTAGTACTCAAACAAAAGAGCTAACCTCCCTTCTGGATAGTTGGGAAGTTGTAGACCCAGGAGCTACTTGGTTTGTAATGACACCAGACGCTGGTTCTACGGGCAGTAAACAAAAGCTGACATTTAAGGCCACACAATCCAATACTGGAGGCGCGCGAACAGCTTATATTAAGATTAAATTTAATGATACAGAAGGAACTATTAAATCTATAAAAGTAACCCAAGCTGGTCTAAATCTTAATGATCATACTGTTACCTCTCCTATTAATCTTACAAGTGCAAGTAACAATGATGCAAAAGGAAATATTGTCGCTATCAATGATTCTTGGGAAATCATTAGTGGCAAAGTAAGTTGGTTAGAAATATCACCAATGAGAAGCGAATCTCTAAATAATGGTGGAACGTCGAACGTTACTTATAGAACGACTGAGACAAATACATCAAATAATGCGCGTTCTACAACATTGACTGTACGTTTTGGCAACGGAGAGACCAAAGCCATAACAGTAACTCAAGCTGGAAAATATGAACTTGATGTTTCACCAAAAGAGATGGAGTTTGAACGCAAAAATGCCGCTACTCAATATTTCGCTATTACATCCAATACAACATGGACAATTACTAAAAACGTGAATTGGATTACATTAGGAAATAATTCGGGAAATGGAAATCTAAAGATTTCAGTAAAGTGCAGTGATAACGATAATTGGTTTGCAGAATCTCGAACAGGAACAATTACAATAAAAACATCTGATGGCAGCATAGTCAAAACAATTACAGTCTACCAAGAAGGTTACTACAGGTAAAACAAACTAAAACAATAAAGATATGAAACGTATTCATAACATACTATACAATCTGTTATTAATCGCAGGACTCAGTTCCTGCGTAACAGACAATGCGCTTGATGACTGTCCCAACCAAGGAGGTAACGAGACAGCAACTGCACAAGTTGTGCTTAGTTTGTCTATTCCTGACGGGCAACTGCCTCCTACACGTGTTGTCAGTGAATCAGAAGTAAACTCATTGTGGGTATTAGAGTTTGAAAACGATATTCTGAAAGAAAAAATAGACATTACAGCAAAATATAATAACGCTAATGGCAAGCGTCTTTATATTGCTATTGAAGAAACTGAGCATCCGGTTATTTTATCAATAGTAGCTAACCAAAACGTATCTAGTTTAGATATAGGTACAGAAAAAGAAGTTGCATTACAGAAACTTACATTTGATAATGCTCAGACTCTTAAGTATGTTCCTATGTATGGAGAAACAGTAGAATTTGAAAATATCAATAGAGACAACTCGTACGACACAAGTGTGGAACTAGTTCGTGCACTTACCAAAATAGAAATACAATATAGTTCTACACAAACAGAGGAAGAATTCACTTTCTTAGGTATTAAAGTATTGAATACAAATGCAAAGGGATATGTTAAATCTTTAGGAATCCCTACTCAAACATCTGTAAAAAGTGTAGCTGCTGATCCTGTCTCCATTAATAGTAAACTAAAAACAGCTTCTGTTTATATTGCCGAAACTAATAATAATGAAAGTAATAAGATTCAGATATTAGTTCATGGAAGATATAAGGGAACAGATTGCTGGTATCGCTTGGACATGATAAAAGAGAATGAAAAGGATGAAATTACAATTCTAAAACGCAACTATAAGTATGTTTTCGCCCTTCAAAATGTGAATTTCTTAGGACGCACTGAATCTGATGTTATGGAAGGAGATCCTGATAATAAAGCTTTTGATGCCCGCCTTATGACTCTCAATGCAGAAGAAGCAGACATTTTGGATATTACAACCGATGATGAATATTTTTTAGGAGTAAACTCATCCACACTTCAATCAACTGTAAACGATGGAGGTCTCTGTTTTGCAAAACTAAAGATTCTGACGAACAATGTCTTTCAAGGTTGGGCCATCGTAGATGCACCTGAAGGCGTAACATTCAACCCTGGAACAACCGGAGGATTGGCTAATTCTGACGAACAAAGAAAAGTGGAAACAGTGTGGATATATATAGATAAAACCAAAGTAACAAAAGACTTCGATTTTTATGTAACTACCGGTAAAATCAGAAAAGTAATTACTGTATCATTTTCTAAATGATGTATTAATAAATATAAAACCAGTACTATAATATTATGGAACCAAAAGACATCCTACAACTAGAATCATCAGATGAGCGACAAGCCTATCTGTTTGAAGAGAATGGACGGTGGTACGCTTATGAGCATTCAGCCCACCGGATCAACAAATTTGTAGAAGGCTTTGTAGACTTCAAACACAAGGTGCAAGATGTCTGCGGTCGAATCAAAGTGGAAATAGATCTCAGTGTATTGGAAAAGTGTTCCATCACACTGTGTGAAGATTCACTGCTTGTACTTGATTGTCCTGCAGCATAAAAGCTGTAGAAGAGTATAAGTTTCATAACTTTTATTTAATATAATTACACAATATATTGTTTGTTTTGTTTGTGTTCCTCAGTCCACTCAGAGGCAGCTTGTGAAAGTAGCGCTGAGTGGGTGGGGATTTTTTGTGCATAAGTTAAACAAGTTGGCTATCTATGTATTACATAAAATGTGTAACGCAAAATATGTAGTAGCCAAGAAGCCTAATCTTCCTTCCCCGTACACGGTTACAATATCTCCGAATCCTTCTGCGACCAAAAAAACAGAAAAATGATTTCTTCTTTGCAAAATGAGCGTAACCTGATCCTGATAACACCCCGCAAATAGAAATTATTTATTTTTTGACTAATAATCTTTGTTTATCTCCTATAAACCTGTATATTTGGAGTATGATAACTGATACTCTTATATTAATACAGAATTACTATGAGCCATACCATTTTCCTAATCATCGCCCTCGTCACTACAGGAATTTTTCTTATTCAATTCGTATTATCGATCTTCTTCGGAGATATGGATGCAGATGTAGATGTGGATGCTGACATCAGCAGTGTAGTATCTTTCAAAGGTCTCACCCACTTCGGGATCGGATTCGGATGGTATATGTATCTGGCAGGAAATGCCGATATAGCAAGTTATGCAATCGGGATTCTGGTAGGTCTGTTCTTTGTCTTTGCCGTATGGTTTCTTTATAAGAAAGCCTATCAGCTGCAACAAGTGAACCGGTCTGAACAAACGGATCAGCTGGTAGGACGGGAATGTACCATCTACTTCAAGCAAACCGACAACAAATATACAGTACAGACAAGCCGGGACGGCGCCATGCGCGAAGTGGACGTGATTTCCGAAACCGGCAAAGCATATCAGACCGGAGACAGAACGATCATCAGCAGCTACAAAGACGGAACTTTATACATTAAATAACTATTCAAATACACAATTTTATGACACAAGAAATGCTAATCATGGCTGCTATCCTAGTGGCGGTCATCCTACTTACCTTTATCGGCATCCTGTCGCGCTATCGTAAATGTAAGAGTGACGAAGTCCTCGTAGTATACGGTAAAACAGGGGGAGAAAAGAAATCAGCCAAGTTATATCACGGTGGAGCTGCTTTCGTATGGCCGATTATACAGGGTTACGAATTCCTTTCCATGAAACCATTGCAGATTGACTGTAAACTGACAGGAGCACTATCTGCCCAAAATATCCGTGTGGACGTACCGACCACCATCACCGTAGCGATCAGCACAGACCCGGAAGTGATGCAAAACGCTGCCGAACGTATGCTGGGACTGACGATGGACGACAAACAAAACCTGATTACTGATGTAGTATACGGTCAAATGCGTCTGGTCATTGCGGACATGACAATTGAGGAACTGAACTCCGACCGGGACAAATTCTTATCGAAAGTAAAAGATAACATCGACACGGAACTCCGCAAGTTCGGTTTGTATCTGATGAACATCAACATCAGTGATATCCGCGACGCTGCCAACTACATTGTCAACCTAGGTAAGGAAGCCGAAAGCAAGGCGCTGAACGAAGCACAAGCCAACATCGAAGAACAGGAAAAGCTGGGTGCTATCAAAATTGCCAATCAGATAAAGGAACGCGAAACAAAGGTTGCAGAAACCCGCAAGGACCAGGATATCGCCATTGCCGAAACCAAAAAGCAACAGGAAATCTCTGTGGCAAATGCAGATAAGGAAAGAATCTCTCAGGTAGCCTTTGCCAACGCAGACAAAGAATCGCAAGTGGCAAAAGCGGAAGCAGAAAAGAACATCCGTATCGAACAGGCAAATACCGAAAAGGAAAGCCGCGTTGCCGAACTGAACTCCGACATGGAAATCAAACAGGCAGAAGCTGCAAAGAAGGCAGCTATCGGACGAAATGACGCGCAAAAGGAAGTGGCTTTATCAAATGCCGAATTAGCTGTCACACAGGCAAATGCCGACAAGCAGGCCGGTGAAGCCGCCGCAAAATCGGAAGCTGCCGTACAAACTGCCCGGGAAATAGCCCAGAAAGAGGTGGAAGAAGCAAAAGCGAAGAAAGTAGAATCTTCATTGAAAGCAGAAAAGATCGTTCCTGCAGAAATCGCCAGACAAGAGGCTATCTTACAAGCAAACGCCATCGCTGAAAAAATCACCCGTGAAGCTGAAGCACGCGCAAAAGCAACTCTGGCACAAGCGGAAGCAGAAGCAAAAGCCATCCAGCTGAAACTGGAAGCGGAAGCGGAAGGTAAGAAAAAGTCATTGCTTGCAGAAGCAGAAGGTTTTGAGGCAATGGTAAGAGCTGCCGAATCAAATCCTGCCATCGCCATACAATACAAGATGGTAGACCAGTGGAAGGAAATAGCCGGAGAACAAGTGAAGGCTTTCGAACACATAAACTTGGGCAATATCACCGTATTCGACGGAGGAAACGGAGGAACAAGCAACTTCCTCAATACGCTGGTGAAAACAGTAGCACCGAGCCTCGGTGTACTGGACAAACTGCCAATCGGCGAAACAGTAAAGGGAATCATCAACCCGGAAAGTAAAACGGAAGAGAAACCTGCCGGAAAGACGGAAGAGAAGAAAAAATAAATCTTCTGACATCACAAATGAACTGCCGATAGAATATCTTAATATCTATCGGCAGTTTGTAGTTTTAATCACACTAATTATACCCAATAGGATACAATTAGAGAATTATTGCCTATCCACAAGGAAAACTAAAGCAAAATAACATATCTTTGCAGGCAAAAAATTAAAAATGAACCGCTATAAACTCCACTTTCTGCCTTTATTTATATTGATCACGGGATTTATCACGCTTACTGCCGGCTGCAAAAAGAAAGATATGTCTCTCAAATTGAATGAACCCCGCAACATCCGCGGTGTGGTCAGTTACAAACGTTCTTTCCCCGACTTAAACGACACGCACTTAGCTGTGGCAAAGACCATCGGCATCTGCCCGCCAGAAGACAGGGATGCTGCCGAAAAGATGAAAGACAAGCTTATCCATATCACCGACAATCAATTTTATGCGATAGACTCACTGACACATTCCATCCCCTACCTTATACCTCGTGCCAGCGAATTACTCGATACCATTGGTGCCAACTTCCTTGATTCACTGACAGCAAAAGGTTTGAACCCAAACCAAATAATCGTCACTTCCGTACTGCGTTCACAAAGTGATGTGAAACGTCTGCGCCGCCGCAATGGAAATGCTTCCGCAAACTCCGCCCATTGTTATGGTGCAACCTTCGATGTTAGCTGGAAACGATTCAAAAAGGTGGAAGACAAAGACGGACGTCCCTTGCAGGATGTCAATGCCGACACGCTGAAACTCGTTCTGTCCGAGGTACTGAGAGACTTGCGCCAAGCCGATAAATGCTACATAAAATATGAATTAAAACAGGGATGCTTCCACATCACAGCAAGATGAACTGTATTTCCGGAAATTTGAATGAGGGAAACACAAAACCTTCAAACTAAATTTTGTGTTATAACGGGAAACGGCTATCCTTGTATGAATCCAACGTTAAAAGAATCAGATCATGAACAAGCTATACTCCATTGGCATACAGAATTTTGAAAGTCTACGAAAAGACGGTTACTTCTATGTTGATAAAACCGCTTTGATTTCTTCAGCAATGAAACAAGAAACATCGAGAAGTGGATAGTAGAATAATTGCAATAAAATTCACCCGTAAACAGCCGAAGAATCCAAAACGTTTCACTAAATTTGCAGAAATTTTTCTTTAATACGATTCAATGATAGAGAAACTGATTGTTCTTGAGGATATTGACCCGGTTATTTTTTACGGCGTAAACAACGCCAACATACAGTTAATTAAAGCTTTATATCCAAAGCTACGTATTGTTGCCCGCGGCAATGTCATCAAAGTGCTGGGCGATGAGGAAGAAATGTGTGCCTTCGAAGAAAATATCACCAAACTCGAAAAATATTGTGCCGAATATAATTCGCTGAAAGAGGAAGTCATCATCGATATTATAAAAGGGAATGCTCCGCAAGCGGAACAAACCGGAAATGTGATTGTTTTCAGCGTTACCGGCAAACCTATCATCCCACGAAGCGAAAACCAACTGAAGCTGGTAGAAGGCTTTGCCAAAAACGATATGGTATTCGCCATCGGCCCTGCCGGCTCGGGAAAGACATATACTGCCATTGCCCTCGCCGTTCGTGCACTGAAAAACAAGGAGATCAAGAAGATTATCCTCAGTCGCCCCGCAGTAGAAGCCGGAGAAAAGCTCGGTTTCCTGCCCGGAGATATGAAAGATAAGATCGACCCGTACCTGCAACCATTATATGATGCACTACAGGACATGATACCCGCAGCCAAGTTAAAGGAATACATGGAACTGAACATTATTCAGATTGCCCCGTTAGCATTTATGCGCGGACGTACGCTGAATGACGCAGTCGTGATTCTCGACGAAGCGCAGAATACCACTACACAGCAAATCAAAATGTTCCTCACCCGCATGGGTATGAATACCAAAATGATTGTGACGGGAGATATGACACAGATCGACCTCCCTGCCTCACAAACCTCGGGATTGGTGCAAGCACTCCGTATCCTGAAAGGTGTGAAGGGAATCAGCTTTGTGGAGTTGAACAAAAAAGATATTGTACGCCATAAACTGGTGGAACGCATCGTAGATGCTTACGAAAAATTCGACAAGGAGGCGAAAGCCGAAAGGGAGAAACGAAAGAATGAACAACTGATTATCAACGGCGAACGACCGGTGAAGCAAGTCAACAACTAATCGTTTCTGTGATTTGTAACTTGTAATTTGTAATTATAATAAGACAATGAAAGCATTAACAAAAACAGATTTCAACTTTCCGGGGCAGAAGAGCGTGTACCACGGAAAAGTGCGCGATGTGTACAACATCAACGACGAAAAACTCGTCATGGTAGCAACCGACCGTATCTCGGCTTTCGATGTGGTTTTACCTGAAGGTATCCCTTACAAAGGCCAAATGCTGAATCAGATTGCAGCCAAATTCCTCGATGCCACTACTGACATCTGTCCGAACTGGAAAATGGCTACGCCGGACCCGATGGTAACTGTCGGAGTATTGTGCGAAGGTTTCCCGGTAGAAATGATTGTACGCGGTTATCTGTGTGGTAGCGCATGGCGTACTTACAAAAGCGGTGTACGTGAAATCTGCGGTGTGAAACTGCCGGACGGTATGCGCGAAAACGAGAAATTCCCCGAACCGATCGTTACTCCCACTACTAAAGCCGAAATGGGACTGCACGACGAAGATATCTCTAAGGAAGAAATTCTGAAACAAGGACTCGCTACTCCCGAAGAGTATGAAATTCTAGAGAAATACACACTGGCTCTTTTCAAACGTGGAACTGAAATCGCTGCTGAACGCGGCCTGATTCTTGTTGATACAAAATATGAATTTGGTAAGCATAACGGTACAATCTACCTGATGGACGAAATCCATACACCGGACTCAAGCCGTTATTTCTACTCAGACGGCTATCAGGAACGCTTCGAAAAAGGTGAACCTCAGAAACAGCTTTCTAAAGAATTCGTTCGTGAATGGTTGATGGAAAACGGTTTCCAGGGAAAAGACGGTCAGAAAGTACCTGAAATGACTCCGGCTATCGTACAGAGCATCAGCGATCGTTATATCGAGTTGTTCGAAAACATCACCGGTGAGAAATTTGTGAAAGAAGATACCAGCAATATCGCTGAACGTATCGAAAAGAACGTAATGAATTTCTTGAGCAAATAAGAATGGACTACCCACAACAACATATCAAGCCTTACAACGAAGACGGCAAAAAGACCGAGCAAGTGGAACGCATGTTCGACAACATCGCACATGCCTACGACAAACTGAATCATACCCTTTCTCTGGGTATCGACCGCAGTTGGCGTCGTAAAGCTATTGCATGGCTCCGTCCCTTCCGCCCGCAACACATCATGGATGTCGCTACCGGCACGGGGGACTTTGCCATCCTCGCCTGCCGCGAACTAAAACCCGACGAACTGATCGGAACGGATATATCGGAAGGCATGATGAACGTGGGTCGTGAAAAAGTAAAGAAGGAAGGACTCTCGGACAAAATTTCTTTTGCCCGGGAGGACTGCACTTCTCTCTCCTTTGCCGACAATAGATTTGACGCTATCACCGTAGCATTCGGTATCCGCAATTTTGAAGACCTGGACAAGGGGCTTTCCGAAATGTGCCGCGTACTGAAACCGGGCGGACATCTGGTTATCCTGGAACTGACTACTCCGGACCGCTTCCCCATGAAGCAACTGTTCGCCATCTACTCGAAAATAGTGATCCCATTGCTAGGCAAACTCCTCTCCAAAGACAACAGTGCCTACCATTATCTGCCGGACACTATCAAAGTATTTCCCCAAGGGGAAGTCATGAAAGGAGTCATATCGAAAGCCGGATTCGGCGAAGTTCATTTCCGACGGTTAACATTTGGTATCTGCACACTTTATACGGCGACTAAATAATGAAGAATGATGAATAATTAATTTAATCCTTTCGTGTCATGGAAAAATACGGTTTAATCGGCTACCCTTTGCGACATTCGTTTTCAATCGGCTACTTTAACGAAAAGTTTAGATCCGAAGGCATCAATGCGGAATATGTGAATTTCGAGATTCCCAATATCAATGACTTTATGGAAGTTATCGAAGAGAATCCCAACTTGTGTGGGCTTAATGTTACCATCCCTTACAAGGAACAAGTGATTCCTTTTCTGAACGAACTAGACCGGGATACTGCTAAAATTGGTGCGGTAAACGTCATCAAGATTATCCGCCAACCGAAAGGGAAAGTAAAGCTGGTCGGCTACAACTCCGACATAATCGGTTTTACACAATCTATTCAGCCACTGCTACAGCCACAACACAAAAAAGCGCTGATTCTTGGTACCGGAGGCGCCTCTAAAGCTGTCTACCACGGACTTAAGAACCTGGGCATCGAAAGCGTATTCGTATCACGGACCCACAAAACCGACGATATGCTGACTTATGAAGAACTGACTCCGGAAATTATGGAAGAACACACCGTAATTGTCAACTGTACTCCGGTAGGAATGTATCCCAAAGTAGATTTCTGTCCCAATATACCTTACGAGCTACTGACTCCAAACCATTTGCTTTACGATTTGTTATATAATCCGAACGTCACTCTTTTCATGAAGAAGGGAGAAGCACAAGGTGCTGTTACGAAAAACGGTTTGGAAATGCTGCTTCTACAGGCATTTGCCGCTTGGGAAATATGGCACCGATAAGAAAGGTGCCGACATCCGTTTTCTGGTAAATTAAGAATAAAGGCGTGTATTCAATTAAGGGGATTTATGATGAAAAAGAAAGTAGTCTATAGCATTATTATTATCATGCTGGTGTTTACCAGCTGTACTATCGGCGGGAGTTTTTATATGTTGAATTTCTCCTTGACACCGAATGCCAAAATATTGTCTAAAGATGCCGATTCTTATCCTTTTATGTACAGAAACTATCCCTTCCTGCGTCCGTGGGTGGATAGTCTGAGACAAGCAGATGCGCTGAAGGATACTTTCATTATCAATCCACAGGGTATTCAGCTGCATGCCTTTTATGTTGCTGCACCTGCACCAACCAATAAAACGGCTGTCATCGTGCATGGATATACCGACAATGCAATCCGTATGTTTATGATCGGGTATCTGTATAATCGTGATCTGGGATATAATATTCTGCTTCCCGACCTGCAACATCAGGGAGAGAGTGAAGGTCGTGCCATTCAAATGGGATGGAAAGACCGGATCGACGTTCTGCAATGGATGAACATTGCGAATGAAATCTTTGGAGACAGCACTCAAATGGTGGTACATGGCATCTCCATGGGAGGTGCCACCACAATGATGGTATCGGGCGAAAAGCAAAAGCCCTTTGTGAAATGTTTTGTAGAAGATTGCGGTTACACAAGCGTATGGGATGAATTCTCGCACGAACTCAAGTCTTCTTTCCATCTGCCTGCTTTCCCATTAATGTATACTACAAGCTGGCTATGCGAAAAAAAATACGGATGGGATTTCAAAGAAGCTTCTTCACTGAAGCAAGTGGCGAAATGTGAACTGCCCATGCTTTTTATTCATGGAGACAAGGACACATACGTACCTACATGGATGGTTTATCCACTCTATGAAGCAAAACCGGACCCCAAAGAACTCTGGATCGTACCGGGAGCAGCCCATGCTGTTTCGTACAAAGAGAATAAACAGGAATACACCGACAAAGTAAGGGATTTCGTCGGACAGTATATTCATTAAACCTATTATATGAAATCAATATCAACACTTATACTTGCTATTTTTCTACTGATTCCACTGCAAGCCCAAGATAAAGTATATACGGTAGACAACTTGCCGAAAGTACATCTGCAGAATAAAATGCAATATGTATGCAACCCGGCAGGGATACTTTCTCAAGCAGCTTGCGACACGATAGATTCTATGCTTTACGCACTGGAACAACAGACAGGGATTGAAACGGTAGTTGCCGTAGTACCTTCTATTGGCGATATGGAGTGTTTTGACTTCTGCCACCAGCTACTCAACCAATGGGGTGTAGGCAAGAAAGGGAAAGATAATGGATTGGTCATCCTATTGGTTACGGACCAGCGCTGTATTCAGTTTTATACCGGATATGGTTTGGAAGGGGTACTTCCCGATGCGATATGCAAACGCATTCAGACTAAATACATGATTCCCTATCTCAAAAACGGTAACTGGAACGAAGGGATGGTAGCCGGTATCAAGGCAACCTGCCAGCGACTTGACGGTTCGATGAAAAATGACTCGCTTTCCGAATCGAATAATGAATCAATGGATTTCATATACTCTATTATCCTGTTTGCCGTAATCGGTGTAGGAATCGCCTTTTTTGCTGCAAGAAAACAAAGCCGTTGCCCCAAATGCGGGAAACATACGCTGCAAAGAAGCGGAAGCAGAGTTGTCTCACGGGTTAATGGAGTAAAGACAGAAGATGTCACCTATACTTGCAAGAACTGTGGAAATACCATCATACGCCGTCAGCAAAGCTATGACAGTGACTACCACCACAGAGGTGGCGGCGGAGGCGGCCCGTTCATCGGTGGCTTCGGAGGCGGCGGTGGCTTCGGAGGCGGTGGCGGAGGCTTTAGCGGAGGCAGCTTCGGCGGAGGAATGGGTGGCGGAGGAGGAGCCGGTTCACGGTTCTGACCCCAACAGATAATATTAAATAATCAAATACTCATAAAAAAGTAAGAAACATGAAAAAGTCAATTATCATCATTTTAGCCGTTGTGGCTATCCTTGTTATATGGGCAGTCAGTGTATATAACGGCCTTGTTACCATGGATGAGAATGTAACCGGTCAATGGGCGAATGTAGAAACTCAATACCAACGTCGGGCAGACTTGATTCCTAATCTTGTAAACACAGTGAAAGGATATGCTTCGCATGAAAAAGAGACGCTGGAAGGAGTGGTAGAAGCACGTAGCAAAGCTACCCAGATCAAAGTTGACGCCGACGGACTGACTCCGGAAAAACTCGCTGAATATCAAAAAGCACAAGGCGCTGTTACTTCCGCACTTGGTAAACTGCTCGCTATCAGCGAAAGTTATCCTGACCTGAAAGCAAATCAGAACTTCCTTGAACTACAAGCTCAACTGGAAGGTACTGAAAACCGTATTAATGTAGCTCGCAAAAACTTCAATGATGCAGCACAATCGTATAATACAAATATCCGCCGTTTCCCGAAGAATATATTTGCAGGAATGTTCGGATTCGATAAGAAAGCATACTTTGAGGCGGAAGAAGGGACTGAAAAGGCTCCGAAAGTAGAATTCTAAAAAATGATTTCTTAAAAAGCTTCTTAGCAAAAGTTGGAAGAACCGCCACAACAACACTTCCATAAAAGAGCGTTAAAAAGGAACTTTAGCCCACGTTCCTTTAACGCTTCTATTTCTCTCATTCTTCTCTTTATCAGCAGAATGCTAAAAAAACGGCAAGTCACCAATTAACACTTTTAGGTTTTATTCCTCTTCCGAACGAAGCTTGATAAACAAATAGTTGGCTGTACGAAAAAAAAGCAGTACTTTTGCAGCCGTATACAAAAAATAATTCTTTAACTCATGAGTAATCAACGATACATGATGCGGGGTGTAAGCGCATCAAAAGAAGATGTGCACAACGCCATCAAGAACATCGACAAAGGAA